>Ga0325410_1008615_pt1 | contig 11030 bp, 8 predicted proteins | sample PopdelMetagenome_16_FD_206182 | JGI IMG/M metagenome (GOLD analysis project Ga0325410, IMG submission 206182) | Populus deltoides microbial communities from Bellville, Georgia, United States - Xylem-PdIQD-R3 | ecosystem: Host-associated > Plants > Phyllosphere > Stem > Wood/Secondary xylem...
ATATGTAATTTTTTTTTGTCATATATCAACCAAAAACAGTATACAAACGATTACTTGTCTTGTTAGTGTTTAATTACTATTTTAAAATAGAAGATACAAAGATAAAGAAAATAAAACGTGATTAATTGAAAAAATAAAAATAAAAATAAAAATAAAAATATAAAATAATTTTTTTTTGTGAGACTTGTAATTTTATATATTTTTATTTTCATTATATATATATATATATATATAAACACCTTTATCTCATGTACAACTAGCAGACACAACCTCACTCCTTATAATTATAACTAGTTGTTATGTCCATGTATTGCTGCGCGCTCTTATTAGTGTTTAATTACTATTTTAAGATAGAAGATACAAAGATAAAGAAAATAAAAATAAAATGTGATTAATTGAAAAAATAAAAATAGAAAATAGAAAATAATTTTTTTTTGTGAGACTTGTAATTTTATATATTTTTATTTTTATTATTTCTGTCTTATATATATATATATATAAAAGACAGAAATAATAAAAATAAAAATATATAAAATTACAAGTCTAAAAAAAAAATTATTTTCTAATAATAAAAATAAAAATATATAAAATTACAAGTCTCAAAAAAAAAATTATTTTCTATTTTCTATTTTTATTTTTTCAATTAATCACATTTTATTTTTATTTTCTTTATCTTTGTATCTTCTATCTTAAAATAGTAATTAAACACTAATAAGAGCGCGCAGCAATACATGGACATAACAACTAGTTATAATTATAAAGACACAACCTCACTCCTTATAATTATAACTAGTTGTCATGTTCAGTGTTGTTGGGATTTTATAATATGCTTGCGTGTTGTCAATTTGTAAAAAAAATCATATTTTTTTAAAAATTACATAGAGAAACATTATTGCAAACCACAATGTTTTCAAGAAAAATTAAACTACAAAGCTAAATTCTCAACCAGCTGAATAATAAAAAATAAAATAGACAAATAATTTTGAAAAAAATCATGTAAGGAAACACTGCAACAATCTATAGTGTTTTGTGAGGAAATATACAATTGTAATTCTCAACCAACTCAATATTAAAAAAATAAGATCAACAAAAATAATTTTGAAAAATATCACAAAAAAAACAAAAGGAAAAAAAACCATACATGGAAACACTGTAACAATATATAGTATTTCATGAGGAAATCTACAGTTGTTATTTCAACCAGCTCAATATTAAAAATAATAAAATCAATAAAGATAATTTTTTAAAAAATCATAACAAAAAAAATCACGTGGGGAAAAATTGTAACAATTAACGGTGTTTTAAAGAAAAAAACTATAAAGCTAAATTTTCAACCAGTTCAGTATGAAAAAAATAAATTCGACAAAGATAATTTTAGAAAAAAAATTGATAAAAAGACATGTGGGAAAACACTGGAGCAAGAAAAAATCATGTGGGGAAACACTGTAGCAATCCACAATGTTTTTTTTCAAGAAAAAAACAACAAAGTTAAATTATCAATCAACTCAATATGAAAAAAAAGTAAAATTGACAAAGACAATTCTGTTAAAAACAAACAAAGAAAAAAGAAAAAAAACCACATGGGAAAACAGTGTAGCAATCAACAGTGTTTTTAAGAAAAAACTACAGAGCTAAATTCTCAACCATATCAATATTAAAAAAAATAAAATTGACAAAAATAATTCTGAAAAAAGCACAAAAAAACAAAAAAAGAAGACAATTTTGAGAAAAAAACAAAAAAGCAAAAACAAAAAAAAACATGTGGGGAATGCTAAAGCTAAATATTAAAAAAAATAAATTCAACAAAGATAATTTAAAAAAAACATTTGGAGAAATATTGTACCAAAAGAAAAACCTTGTGGGGGAAATACTGTAGTAATCTACAATATTTTTTATAAAAAAACTACAAAACTAAATTCTCAACCAGCTAATATGAAAAAAAATATCAAAAAGGACTATTTTGGAAAAAAAATCATATAGAGAAATATTATAGCAATCCATAATGTTTTTTTTTAAATTACAGAGTTAAATTCTTAACTAGTTTAATATTAAAAAAATCAGCGAAAATAATTTAAAAAAAAATATAATTTTTTTTAAAAAACTAATCACAAGGAAAACAGTTAAGAAGGAAGAAAAACAGTACTTTCCACGCCTTTTATAGTATTGTTAATTTTTGCTGGATACCCGCATTCATAGGAAGAAAAACAGGGGGAAAAACAAAAATCAAAAACAAAAATATCCCGCCCTGTACTTTTGAAGAGCGCGCTCGCTCTCACTCTCTCTCGTTCACTCTGGAACTCACCGTCACCTCCGATTACCCAATACTCCTCGATCATTCCTTCCTTCTCGCTTCTCTCTTTCAATGATCCAAAGTAAGATGTTTTTTCTCATACACTCGCCTATGCTACTGCTGTTAGGTTTTTCATTTTCGAGAAACGCCGTGTTTTAGCATTTCGAACCACAAAAAAATGATGCTATACTATCCGCTGTGTAATTTATTTCGAAAGAGAAAACAATTTGTTTGAAATTCAAAGTAAAAAAAAAAAAAGAAAATCAAATTTTTTGCACTTGACAATTTTCCATTTCGAAATAATTTTTTTATTCTCTATAATGCTAGGGTTTCAGAGCTGAGAGACAATTACCAGATAGATCGGAGTGATGGCGATCGAAAAACATGTGAAGAAAAAGTAATTTGATGTTTTCTACGTTTTATTTTTCTTATAATTTATCTCGATTCACATTTCTTTGATGTTAGTTATTTATTTTTATTTTTTTACATATATTTATGTGGCAGAGTAAATAATTTAAGCGAAGGTCGGAAATGTGAAGATGAGAAGCAACCTAAAGTGAATTGGTTGCAACATGCCAATGCACTTGATAATATTTCCTCTAGAAGGAAATTTTTGAGTGCGAATTTCCTTTACTCGCTTGAATCGCAAAAACCAATGTCCATGAGGTATAATATTGTTTTACACATTTGTTCCGTGTTTTTCTTTATAATGTTGATATCATATTCGCATATGATTAATGAATTATGTAGATCTCCGATTTCTTTGTTTAAAATCGTAATCCCTTCTTCACTGTGCCTTGGCGTTTGTTTCTGTTGTTTTAAATTTGAATACTATCACGGAGCTGTAGAATTTAAAACTTGTTATTGTATAATTTTTTAAGCAGCGTATCCTTTGATTAACTGTCACTGTCGGAAGGGTATTGCCGAATTTGTTGTGCTAAGCTATTCATCTGTGTAGCTAATTTTTTATTTGTGTCATTTAGGTTAAGCTTCTGTGATGTCCAGAATCCTCAAAGACTGCAGAGTTCACAAGTTGAAAAGGTAAAAATGTGCATTGTGAGTTTTTTTTTGGCTGGTGTGTCGGTGTTTACTGTTCATGCTATTACAATTGGCACTGTCCCATTTAAATCTCCTCATGGTTGCTCCAACCCTGACTGGTCTATTTTGGGAGCACTCTGCAATGCAGTCCTGTCAACTGGCATGAAAAATTGATCTCTGCTTTTTGAGAAGTGAGGACCTGCCTTGTAAGCTACATGCATCGAGTGAACACAAACTCTAACCTCATGTTTTACTTCAAAGTTTACGTAGCAAACATTTAATATCTTAACTGGTATGAGCAGTTCAGGGAAAATCTCAGTTTGCATTAGTTTTTGTGTGGAAAATCATTTTGCAGGCTTGGCATGCTCTGTCCACTCTTCAGATTTCTTCCAGGAACTACATTAGACCTGGTCAAACTGGTCCAGTAAAGAATGTCAGTGAAGACTTGTCGGGCAATGTAGGGCAAAGACCTACCTTCCAAAGCTCAAGTAATATTAGCAAATATTCTGAAGGTGTGTATGCACAGAAAAACTTGAGTGGAAAGAACAGTGAAGCTGCAAAGCATATGGGCAATGTTATCCCAGCAGACAATGCTAGCCATGTGCAATCTGGAAACAATCAAGGGTGGCCAAGTGATATTAAAGCATCATCAGGGGTCAGCACCAACCAGTCTAATGTTTTAGCTGGTTCGTTCTTCAATCACACTGTGCAAACTTGTCAAACAAAAGAGTTTGTGGAAACTTCAGCTGATTACATTGATGATGATGACCTGATCGAGGTAATTGATACTCGGTGTCTTTTAGCTTTGCTAACCAAATTGAAACTTGTCCAGCATGAAGAGTAACCGTGAATCAAGTTAGGTTGCTAGGCTGAAATTCTCTATCCTAGAACTCTCAGTTTTAGAATGAGTAAACAAAGACTACTCGACATAGTACCATGACAATGAGTTCTCATCAAAATGCATTAACAATTGCATCAAGTTCAGCTACTTTAAATTCATAATTTCACCTCACAGATACCATAATGAAGAGAGCTAAGTTATTGAATTTTTGAATATTGTTTTGCTGCTCACTTTTGTCGAAAATGATTGAGCTTTTATACTAAATCAGGCTAATTCTTTGGTTCTATTTGCTTTGTGTAAAGTAGACCGCGAAGGAGTTCCACAGTTTTATCCATCTGAATTTTGTTGTCATATTTTATATACTGACGAGTGTTAATCTCTCTGCATTAATCTATCTCACATGTTAGCTTGGTGGCAGAGTATAGATGTGGACCAAATTGTTATGGAGCACTACCAAGCTACTTGCACACCACAACCAGCAATTTCTAAGTTTCCACCCATAACTCCAACTGCAGATCAAAATAGTTTTATAAGGCCAGAGGAGATTTCTGTGCCACCTGAGTTGTGTTCAAACTGCAGTCATGGATTCAAGGTTTGGGCATTATATATGCACTGTTCATTTGCGCTGTTCTATTCTGTTCTCATCTTGATCTGCCTGACTCCTAAATCATTGCAGCTAGGACTTTGCCCAGAAGCTGCCAAACATTTACAAGAAATGAAGGATATGCTGATTGCAGTATCAAATGATCTGCTTGACAATGCTGCTGAACTGAGTCAAGCGCAGATAGATAAGCTTCGCCAAGACAGGTTGCGCTTCTTCTCCCTTTTCTTCTCCCATGATATCATACTACCTTTTGATGCATGGGTTTTTTTGGTTCAATGGAGCCACAAAAGGTGAACCAAAGTTCACAGGAAAAATAGAATAAGAGTATGGCAGAGGAATTCTGGGAATACATGGAAGGAAATATAGTATGATAGACATGACAAATATGCTCCATTGTCTTTTTGCATTTTGTAAAACACTCTCAGCTCCTTTTCTTGGGAGATAAGCTTGAATGATTGTTAGATTTGCTCTCTTATGCATGTCTATTTCTGTTTTCATAAACAGGTTACAGCTCAATAAGCAAATTCAGCAACTTGAAAAATATCTTCGTGATGAGGAAAGACAGAAGTCACACTTTTCTGCATCCACATTGGTTCGAAATTTGCAGTATGAAACACCTCAATCTGCTGCATGCAAAATAGATCCCATGAGATTTGATGCCCAGGTTCATCTACGAAATGATCTGAATGGATATGAAAAGTGGAATGCACCCTCAGTTTCATTCTCTTCCATTGATAGCTTTGGTGTTTCTTCTGTTCCTTTAGAGAGAGAACCTTACATTCCAAGCTTTGTTGAAGTTAATTATATCGAAGGCTCAAATGATCCAAAGTGGAGCAGCACAAATTTCCCATGGACAAAAAAGCTGGAGGTGCTCTTTTGCTCTAGAGTTTTACCCATTTCTTAGAATTTATCAATCACTAGTTTCATTACATACTATATTACTGCTTGCTTGGTTTGCTGCTAGGCCAATAACAAAAAAGTGTTTGGAAACCACTCGTTTCGCCCCAATCAAAGAGAGGTCATCAATGCTACAATGAGTGGGTATGATGTCTTTGTTTTAATGCCAACTGGAGGTGGAAAAAGTCTGACATATCAGGTAATCATATAGCTCTAATAAAGTCCAATTCTGCTAGACACAGCTTTAGTTTCATTTAATTTCCATTATTTTGCTGTTTCCATTTGTGGCAGTCTGCTTAACTTCCAGAGTCATATCTCTGACAATATTTTGCAGTTGAATTGATGCTAGGATACCAGCTTGGATAAATTTTCTTTATCTTTGAATTTTTGGTGATACTGGGAAATTAAACTTTTCTTGGTTCACAGTTTTAACTCTGGGACTCCCTCTTTTTTTTTCTTTTTTTTTTTAAATGATTCACTCAGCTTCCTGCTCTAGTTTGTCCTGGAATAACCTTAGTAATTTCTCCACTCGTGTCGCTGATCCAAGATCAAATAATGCACCTTTTGCAGGTATGCTTGCTATCTTACTAATTTAGTCAAGCATTTATTTTCTTTTGGTTACTGCAAACTGCTCATTTAGTGGCATGCATTTTTCTTACCTATTGGTTTGCGCTATAGGCAAATATTCCTGCTGCTTACCTGAGTGCCAACATGGAGTGGACTGAACAACAGGAGATCCTAAGGGAACTTTGTTCTGATTATTGTAAATACAGGTTGTTATATGTCACGCCAGAGAAAGTTGCTAAGTGAGTGTCATCTACATTACCAGTATTCTAGCAAAAATTATCAATTGATATTGCCTTCTAATTATAAATTTGAAGCTTAGGGCATCTTAAGAATTGGTTTCATGTTTTCTGGTATGCAAAATAGTTTCTCTGGTGGAACTTATGGGATGGTGGCATGGTGGTGTCGACCTCGTGTACTGCTAATCCAATTTGTTGCAGTATGTTTTGTAATGGTGGAAAAAATTTGTTGGGAAAGGTTTAAAATTTAGTAGGCTATCAGCTCATTTTTTTTTGGAATTCAGTGTACTTGTTAATTCTGCATGCAATTAAGTATAATATTTGTGACATATTTCCTGTCTTTTAAAGTCTGCCCTCAACTCGTGGTTTGTATCCCTACTCAACAGTTAGATTACGTTCTTCAAACTAATCTTGAAAGCCTCTGTGCATTTCCTTTTTCCTTGTTCGAGGGATTCCCTTATTAGTCAATCTTTAAACTCTCACATCTCCTGACTATGCTTTGCTTGCCCTCTAAGCATAGGCTTAACAGTTTTAACATCCTGGATGATGATAGATACATAAATTATTGCTTTGAGCAAAAAAATTATTTTCAATTGCATGGTCAATGAAAGAAAGGTAAGATTGGTAATATGCTTTCATCTATTCATTGGGAAAGATTGATAATCAGATTGGTCAAAATGGGTGATCTATGAACTTGTATTATAATGTGATCCTAGAGAGCTGATATTTTTATGCAGTTCTAAATACTTCTTTGAAACCTACCTGTTCTGAGTGCAGAAGTGATGTTCTTTTGCGGCACTTTGAGAGCTTAAATGGTCATGGATTGCTTGCCAGGATTGTTATTGATGAAGCACACTGTGTGAGTCAGTGGGGGCATGATTTTAGACCGGATTACAAGGTTGTGGCCTTTAAATCATATTCCAATTTGTATTTCAACTCACAGCGCTTCTGTCTTATGCTAATCTATTTTGTAAAATATCCTCGAACTTGGTATCATGAAGAAGAAATTTGAGAAAACTCCAGTGTTAGCTTTGACTGCTACTGCAACAGCCAGTGTAAAAGAAGATGTTGTGTGCAAGCTCTTGGTCTTGTGGACTGCATTGTTTTCTGGCAAAGCTTTAATCGCCCCAACCTATGGTTAGTATTGAATTAAAATGAACTACCACTGCATTTTATATCTTTACTCATAGTGAACACGACAGGTATTCTGTAATTCCCAAGACAAAAAAGTGCTTGGAAGACATCGACAAGTTCATCAAAGAAAATCATTTTGATGAATGTGGAATTATTTACTGTCTTTCAAGAATGGACTGCGAAAAAGTTGCTGAAAAACTGCAGGTTGGTTTTCCATTTAGTGTTTTTATTGTATTACAAAGATTTATCATTTGTAAATCAATTGGAAAAATCTTTATTTCTTAGTGAGCAGCTTGAAATATATTTTTGTGCTTGCATTGACTGGTTTTGGTGGTTATTAAGGCTGGTCATACTTGTCCACAAGTACTTGACGAGTGTGCTTTCGTTGTCCTACAATTGCATTGCATCTTAAACAAAATGAATTTCAAACCAAGACTTTGTTGAACTGAGGAACATAGCAGTTATAGTCTTGTGTCAATAGCTGCATACCAAAGTTTGGCTATCTAAGCTGTGATAATTGTGAACACTAAAAGAAGACTTGGTTGTTACCAAAATGTGCAAGGCATTATACAATACAACTCAACTCAATCAAAGTGAGCCTTAGACCCAAGCTAGTCGTGGCTGACTACATGGATCAGTACATTGCAGGTCATAGTTAATTTGGGGTCTTTATTATTGTACATTGAAGGCTGTAGTTAATCTTTGATCCTGCAATTACCAAATGTGAGCCTTTCACATTTTGGACCAACTGCTTGTATTTGGAAGAGCAAAATTTAGACCTTATATAAATGTGTTGATCTATGAAACAAGTATATATGTTAAAGGGAAATCAATATTTGTAAAAGTTTAAATAATTGAAAGTCTGGTGAATGGTAATGCCATTTAAAATATGTTTTCAAGGTAATCAAAACAAATCATCATTAATTATCTAGGTACACAAATTAGTTTCTCATGCAACAAATTATTGACATTTACACCATGCATGTCCATGAATTATGTTGGAGTAGCCAAAATTTAGGATTAGCTACCATGATCACCTTCTTTTCTTTGTCTGAAATTTATTTTTCTTCATCTGAAGTATGTTCTCTAAGTGCATTAGAGAAGCTTTTAAGTTACCCCATTGATCTTGTACCGTGTTGTTTCTTTAGGGTATTGTGGAATGTGATCAAACTGTAAAAGAAAATCTGATATTGATGTGAAGGTGAAATTGACATTCCATTCCCACCCTTTTAGTTTATGTTTGCTCAAGTTAATGCTTTGATGTACAGGAATGTGGGCATAAAACAGCATTTTACCATGGTAATATGGATGCTGCACAACGTTCCTTTGTTCAGAAGCAGTGGAGCAAAGATGAAATTAACATCATCTGTGCTACAGTGGCATTTGGAATGGGTATAATTTATTGTTCCTGATCACTGCCTTGATTAACCGAGAAAACCATGCACTAACTGGTGTGTTTTTGCAGGCATCAACAAACCAGATGTCCGCTTTGTGATTCATCATTCTCTTCCAAAATCGATTGAAGGTTATCATCAGGTAATCATATCCTTACCTTTTAAAGGTGTTCACATTACAACTGTTGATTGTTCAGAATTGAGGTACAAGTATTTGGTTCCTTGATGACCACAAGCTAGTAACGATTTCACCAAATTTTTCAGGAGTGTGGTCGTGCTGGCAGAGACGGTCAACGCTCATCCTGTGTGTTGTATTACAGTTACAGCGACTATGTAAGCTAATGTCACAGAATTCATGTATCTTCTCATTTCTTGTGGACTTTTTTTTTTTCTTTTTGCCATGTTGTCATAATAAAGGCAATTTATTGACCTTTCCTGTTAATTGTTATCTTTGATTAAATTATTTATCTAATTTCTCATCCTTTCTAGATACGAGTCAAGCACATGATTATACAAGGACAAGCAGAGCAAAGTCCATGGACAGCTGGATGTGGTCGCAATAATATGAAAAGTTCAGATAGGATACTGGAAAAAAACACTGAAAATCTCCTGCGAATGGTAACTTTCATGAAACATTTTGCTGTTGTATTGTGGCTGCTGTTAGTATACCCATCTGTTTTCTAACTTATTACATTCTAAAATATGTCTACTCCTGCTTCAGGTCAGTTACTCTGAAAATGATGTCGATTGCAGACGTCTCTTACAACTTCTGCATTTTGGAGAAAAGTTTGATGCTGGAAACTGTGGGAATACATGTGATAATTGCTCTAAGATCAAAACTCTAGTGGAGAGGGATGTCACTGAGAGTGCAAAGCAATTGGTTTGAAACCGTTTGTTTCTTTTGTTATTTTCATTGTGCCTACTTGAAAGTAGTAGCTATTATTTTATGCTGGCATAGTGCATTTCTCGCTTCCTTATTCTTTAAAATTTGTATTTTGTCTTTTCTAGGTTGAGCTGGTCAAGTTAACTGGGCAGCATTTTTCATCATCTCACATTTTAGAAGTCTACAGGGGTTCCTTAAGCCAATTTGTATGTCCTGAGAACAAAAAGAAATGCCCATCTTATTTAGATGTCATGTCCTTGCATAACTTCATGGTGTTGCTGTCTGAACCAGGTCAAGAGACACAGACATGAGAACTTGAGCCTTCATGGAGCTGGAAAACACCTAGCCAAGGGTGAAGCTTCCCGTATATTGCGTCATCTTGTTATTGAGGATTTTCTTGCAGAGGATGTTAAGAAAAGTGACTTTTACGGATCTGTATCGTCAGTGTTAAAGGTGCTTGTGGTTTTTCAAATTCTATAGTGCTTAACTCATTTTGATAGAGGGAGCGACTCTACCATTCTCATTGTTTAATTTCTCATGTTAAATGTTTTTTGATTTGTCATTTTAATTTCTTTCAGGTGAATGAATCCAAGGCACGCAAACTATGCTCTGGCGGGCAAAGGATTGTTTTAAGGTGCAGCCTTTCAGCATGCTTCTTTTGAGTACATGTTTCATTAGACTTATGCCAGTGTTTTATTGCCAAATGCCAACTATAACTATATAACTTGATTATTCTGTGAAGAAGCATGTGGATATTGAGCATAAGAGAAAATAGAACTGACACCAGGTCTTAGTTCATTTGGGTTGGATTGTTTGGTCTAAACCATACCCTTTCATTGGGCAAAACCTATGCAAAACACATGTTTTTGCAAAGAAATTCAGATGAAGCTGTCAGAAATCTGGCCAAGTAAGATTTGTTTTGGTTGGTCCAGATGCTTAACTTTGGAGCTACTGGTTATAAAATTTACAATTTACATCTGGCATTAGCGAGGGTGGCTTTGACTAAAATACAGAGACCAAGAGTTGGATGAAGCCAGCAAGCTTAGCCTTGTGCTTTGCTTAGCCTCACATATTATGATCATCTGGACAAACCATCATCATTTAACCTTTCTGTTTTTCATAGCTGAAATGAACAGGTAGGATGCT
>Ga0325410_1008620_pt1 | contig 11029 bp, 5 predicted proteins | sample PopdelMetagenome_16_FD_206182 | JGI IMG/M metagenome (GOLD analysis project Ga0325410, IMG submission 206182) | Populus deltoides microbial communities from Bellville, Georgia, United States - Xylem-PdIQD-R3 | ecosystem: Host-associated > Plants > Phyllosphere > Stem > Wood/Secondary xylem...
TAAAGATTCGACGGTCAATATAAGGTGTAAGAACTTGAGTAAGAATTCTTGAAAGAAAACTACTTTAAGAAAAACAACATCCCGAAACTTATGTAAAAAATTAAAAGCGATCCAACGGTTGAATAAAGAATTATTGTTATTTCGAGCTATCATTCTAGTCAGGCGCGACCCGACCTCTTATTGGACTTAGAGCTGTCATATCAGTTCATAAATGCATTTGCTAGATTATCCATGTAATATGTCTAAGACATATATTCATCTAGTTATGATAGACCCGTACTAGACCATATCACCAACAATGAAAAATAAAGGACAATTACCATGTAAACAATAATTTTTTGAGATTTTAATTGGAGTTTGTTTTTTAATCTACAAGTTGTGCAAAAATATATATTTTAACTCATAAAATATATTTGAAAAAAATTCAAAATATTATTGATTTCGTATAAAACGGTCGATTAGTTCATACAACTAAATCAACCGACCAACTAGTTGAGTCAAATAATTAGTAATGAGACTACATATTAAGTTGTCGTGTTTAAAAAACATGTAATTAAATAATACTATTATGTAACTTTTAAAAAATAATATTTTTTAAATAATATTTTTTAAAATTACAATAAGATAAAAATATATTATTTTATTAAATAATACTATTATGTTAAAATTTTTAACTTGTTGAGCTAATTTTTTAAAAAATCTGTAATCGACGGTGAAAAAGTAAACATGCTTTAAAAATTATAGAGTTTTTATTTTATTATACATACAACTAAAAGGTGTTGAGAAATTAGTGTTTTCTGACACCCAATTGCACTTTAGATTATAATAGTAATTCACAATGCATTTCTCTTTTTTTTGCACTTTTTATTTTTTTCTCAACTTTCCCCTTTTTTCTTTTTTTTTGTTTATTTTTTCTTTTCTTTTTTCAAAATTACTTTCCTTTTTTTTTCAACTTTCCTCTTTTTTCTTTTTTTTTCATTAATTTTTTTTAAATTATCTTTGTTGATTTTACTTTTTAAATATTGAGCTGATTAAAAATTATACATAAAACTAAAAGGTGTGGGAAAATCATTGTTCCCCCCACATCCAATTGCATTGTAATCCACATTGCATTTTTTTTTCACTTTTTATGTTTTTTTTTCACTTTTTATTTTTTTTCCAACTTTCCCCTTTTTTTTTCAAAATTACTTTCTTTCTTTTTTCCACCTTTCCTCTTTCCTCTTTTTTCTTTTTTCATTCATTTTTTTTCTAAAATTATCTTGGTTGATTTTACTTTTTAAACATTGAGCTGATTAAAAATTTCGCTTTGTAATTTTTTTTAAAATAATGTGGATTGCTATGGTATTTTTCCACATAGTTTTTCTATTTTATTTTTTTTATATTGAGCTGATTGAGAATTTAGTTTTGTAATTTTTTTCTTTATAATATTGTTAATTGCTACAGTATTTCTCCGCATAATTTTTTTTAATGATTTTCTTTGAAATTATATTTTTCGATTTTATTTTTGAATATTGAACTGATTAAAAATTATAGTTACAATATGTGAGGAAAGTATTGTAACTTTCCTCGCAAATTACTGTGGATTGCTGTAGTGTTTTTTCCCACATGGTTTTTTTTGTTATATTTTTCCTTAAAATTATCTTTCACAATTTTATTTTTTAAATATTAAGCTGATTAATAATTGAAATTACAAGTTTTTCCTTACAAAATACTATGGATTGATACAGTTTTTTCTCGCATGGTTTTTTTCCAGTTTCTTTTGTGTTTTATTTTTTTGTAATATTTTTTTCTAAAATTATCTTTATCTATTTTATTTTTTTAATATTGAGTTGGTTAGAATTTAACTTCACTGTGGATTATAAAGGTAATCCACAGTGCATTCCTCTTTTGTTTTTTTCATTTTTTTCTTCTTTTTTGCACCTTTTCATTTTCCCCCCAACTTTCCCTCTTTTTTTTTTATTTCTTTTTTTTTTCTAAAATTATCTTTGTTGATTTTATTTTTTAAATATTGAATTGGTTAAAAATTTTACTTTGTATTTTTTTCTTTAAAACACTGTGGATTGCTACGATATTTTTCCACATAGTTTTTCTATTTTATTTTTTTATTTTTCAAAATTATATTTTTCAATTTTATTTTATTTTATATTGAGTTGATTGAGAATTTAGTTTTGTACTTAAAAAAAAAACATTGTTGATTGCTACAGTGTTTCTCAACATGATTTTTTTTGTGTTTTGTTTTTTTTATGATTTTCTTTAAAATTATATTTTTTGATTTTATTTTTTAATATTGAGCTAATTAAAAATTACAGTTATAATATGTGAAGAAAATACTGTAACTTTCCTCGCAAACTACTATAGATTGCTACAATGTTTTTTCCTGTATGATTTTTTTCTGTTTTGTTATGTTTTTTCCTAAAATTATCTTTATCAATTTTATTTTTTAAATATTAAGCTGGTTAAGAATTGCAATTACAAGTAAACATAAGTTTTTCTCACAAAACACTATGGATTGATACAATTTTTTCTCGCATGGTTTTTTTCCAGTTTCTTTTATTTTTTCTTTTTTTGTAATATTTTTTTCCTAAATTATCTTTATCGATTTTATTTTTTTTAATATTAAGTTGGTTAAAATTTAACTTCGTAATAAAGCTTAATTATGTAGGGAAAACACTGTAGCTTTCCTCGCAAAACATTGTCAATTGCTACAACGTTTTTTCTCATGAGTTTTTTTCCTTCCAAAATTATCTTTGTTGGTTTTTTTTTTAATATTAAGTTGGTAGAGAATTTAACTTTGTAATTTTTTTCTTTTTATTAACAGAAAATCTAAATCATGTGGCAAAAGTACTATATATTTCCTCACAAAACACTGTGGATTGTTACAAATCATTTTGTTCAGTTTTTAAGTTTTTGATCACCAACACAACTTTTTTTTTTTATCATGAAATATTAGCTCTATCATACCTTTAGTTTCTATTACTTATCTAGCACTGATTTACAATTATAAAATTATTAAGTACATTTGTTTTTAAGTTTGATTATTTTGTTCAGTTTTTAAGTTTTTGATCACCAACACAACTTTTTTTTTTATCATGAAATATTAGCTCTATTATACCTTTAGTTTTTATTACTTATCTAGCGCTGATTTACAAGATATGATAGAGCTAATTATAAAATTATTTTGTTCAGTTTTTAAGTTTTTGATCACCATCATAATTTTTTTATCATAAAATATTAATTCTATTATAAAATTATTTTGTTCAGTTTTTTTATCATAAAATATTAATTCTATTATATTTTTAATTTTTATTATTTATTTATAATTATAAAATTATAAAATATATTTATTTTATACGCCCGTTACAACACGCAGAAATGACTTCTCGTAATTATTTGAAAAGAAAACGAAGAAGAAAAATCGCCGTTTCGTCACTAGTGGTCCCCACGGTAAAAAAAAAGAAGAAGCAAGAAATAAGGGCAACTCTTTTGGCATTCTTTTATCTGTTGTTTTGTGGCGGGAAGAGCAGAAGCAATGCAGAGAAACGTCTCAAATCCCCAAAAACCCTAGAATTAGAAATCATCAATTCAATATATTCAATATTCTCCCCAAAACTGAAAGACAAAATTCCAATATGTACTGGTTAGCAACTAGAAATGCCGTCGTTTCACTTCCCAAGTGGCGCTCCTTCGCTCTCCTCCTCCGTGCTCCTTTCAAATGCAGTTCACTTGGCCTGTCGCCACCGCCTCTGTAATTTCTCTCTCTTCATTCAAACTTATATTATATTTTAGTGTTTTATCATCTAAAAAAATTGTGAAATACTGATAGTTACAGCAGGATCGGACAGGCTCAACCTATTTATTGCTTTAAAAATCCGAAAGGAACTGCAAGAAATAGCAAGAAATCTAAAGCATCCAATAATGTTCTCGACGATAAGGATCTTTCACACATTATATGGTGGAAGGAGGTGAGCTTCCATTTCTTTTCCTTTTCCTTTTCCCTTTCTTTTATTGAAAATGGAATAGAATTGGAAACATGTAATTTTGTTTTATTTCTTTTTGTGCGCGCACGCTCTATTTTATTACTGCAGAATTTGCAGCGGTGTAAGAAGCCTTCCACTGTTAATCTGGTTAAAAGGCTTATGTATTCCAATTTGCTCGGCTTGGATGCCAGCTTGAAAAATGGGAGGTGCGCTCTCACAATGCATCTTTAGGTTACTTTTTATTGTTTTGCTGCATAAGGACTAATTACGAAAACCTTTAATTTTTCGGTTGCAGTTTGAAGGAAGGAAATCTCAACTGGGAAATATTGCAGTTCAAGTCAAAGTTTCCACGCGAGGTTTTGCTCTGCAGGGTACGTGTTTCATAATCTCCTAAATTGTTAATCCAAGACAACAATGAATCCTGTTTGTCTTTCTCCCTTTAATATTTATATTGTTCTTTCGCACTACATATTTGTTTATAATTGGTTGATGATAGTCAAGTTAGTGTTTTATGTTTCCAGGTTGGGGATTTCTATGAAGCCATTGGAATAGATGCTTGTATTCTTGTTGAATATGCTGGTTTAAATCCTTTTGGCGGGCTGCGATCTGATAGCGTTCCTAGAGCTGGCTGCCCTGTTGTGGTATTGGATTTACATCCCTCATTTGTTATAGTAGATTTCTTAGATTTAGAATGTTTATGAACTACAGTTTTATTGCAACGTTTGCACATGCCATGTTCCTTACTAGTTTTTACAGGAAGGGGAAAAATGTGTAGACTCATGTTTAGATAACTTATAGCCTCCTATGCCAATTAAGCTGCATTCCCCAACTTGCATGACTAAGCGAAAGTCCTGAGAAGATTTCTTGTTGAATTTAAGGAATGACATAATGCACTATTTTGTGATTGATCAAAATTATGATGCAGCAGAAAGGATGTCAGTTCTGATTGCAGTGTGGCATCTAGAAGATGGTCCTAGGAGGGATGCTTAATTACTTCCAGTTTTGTGTTACTGCGAGACACTATCTCTCTCTCTCTCTCTCACACACACACACACACACACTTACACACACACTTACACTTGCATTTATTCAGTTTATCTACATATGGATGTTTTGCTGTTTTTGCATCCTAACCCTATTTCAGGTTCTTTGCAGTAGTCCTCTAAGTTACTTTCATCTTTTTTCAATAAATAAATAAATAATTCCTAGTTTCTTCAGTTATGTGAAGAAGGATTTTATATATAGAGGATAGATCTTGCCTCTTTTTTTTCTTTTCTAGAAATCTTACTTACCCAATTAGTTTAACAAACTTCATGCTTTACCCTTTCTTTTCTTTTCCCCCTGCATTATTTTCTGAAGAATGAGTAAAGATGCTTTCTGTTAATTCCATTCATTCTCATTATTGGTGAAACTTTAATCGTTGTAAAATGCTCCTGCAGAATCTTCGGCAAACTTTAGATGACTTGACACGTAATGGGTATTCAGTGGTAAGTATGGAAACTGTTGCACAGATCTCCTTTTTTCAGCTAAACATGAAGGTTGTAGAACCTTTCTTCCTTTTAAGCCTATTTATTTAATGTGGCATGGGAGATCAAGTCTTGTAGTCTTGTGCCTTTATCATGTGCTGCATATGTTTTATTATTATTTTTTTGGTTGGAAGTGGAAAGGAAAATACTGATAATGTCATGCAATGTGGCATTGAATAATTTAAAATTTCTCTGGGAAAACTTATATGTTTTGACTACTTTAACATATTCGATCCTTCTATTTTCCTTCAAGATCAACATTATTTTAGTTTTGCATTACTAAAATTGACCCTTTTATTTATTTATTTCATCATGTGGTGTTAATTCAATATCGTTGATCCCAATTAGTTTGGGATTGAGGTTGGTTGTTGTTGTGGTGTTAATTTTATCATGCCTAATATTACTGTTTTAAGGTATGAACCTTTACCGGCTGATTTTGTTCAATGGTTCCATTATGTTTCTTACAGTGCATAGTGGAGGAGGTTCAGGGTCCAACACAAGCTCGTTCACGTAAAGGTCGTTTCATTTCTGGGTAATCACACAGAAAACACCCAATATTAACGTTATGCTATCAATGGTGTTGGTGGCCGTGGTCTTGTACTTGCCAAAGTAATTTATTCAAAATTTTTCTGGTTACAATGAGACAATAATAAAATATATACTGTAGTTTTAAAGCCTTTTCACCTTGCCCATATTCAAGAACATGTTTGGAATTAACTTAATATGTAAAAATGATTCAGTTGAGTTTTGAGAGTTTGATGTTTGTTTCATGCATTTTCCATGTGAGTTGTTCTTGGTGTGCTGCATTAATATGTTTCTAAAGAAAATAATTTTAATGCTTGGAAGGCATGCTTATGTGCTTCTAGTGGGAACAATAATAGTATCTGATATACGCAGATGATTTTGCACTATGTCTCAGTGTTTCGCAAAAGAAAAGGCATTGAGCAAGACCAAAAAACGAAACGCATTATGTGATTTACAATAATTTTTCCATTACGTTTTAAATTTGTGTTTCACTAGGAAGTCTTTTTTTTTTTGGATTTTCTTGCTTGGTTCAGTTACAATAATTGCAATTGAGAAAATTGTAAGAAATGAAGGGATCATATAAATTAAAGATAGGCTGTGTTTCTGTTATTCATGTTAAATTTTATTTTTTATTTACAATTTCCATATCTTGTTCTGACTTGTTGCTTTGAGGATTCAGGCATGCACGTCCAGGGAGTCCATACGTTTTTGGACTTGTTGGGGTTGATCATGATCTTGAATTTCCAGAACCAATGCCCGTGGTTGGTATGAAAAACTGTCATCATCATTAATCTAGTTATCTCAGTGCATATAAGATAAGAGGAAAAAAAAGCGAACTTATCTTTTGTAAAATATTTCTGGCACTTGTAGGGATATCTCAATCAGCAAGGGGTTATTGCATGATCTCAGTCTTAGAGACCATGAAAACATATTCATTAGAGGATGGTCTGACTGAAGAGGCTTTGGTTACCAAGCTTCGTACTTGTCAGTACCACCATCTATTCCTTCATTCATCCTTGAGACACAATTCCTCAGGTTTGCACTTTCTTACTTTTGAGGCTTTTACTACTTTCTTGAAATGACACAGTTTGTTTAATAAAAATTGACATCAATTTTTACTCCCACATACCGCATCAATTCTTTTTCTTATTTGAGGCATACCTAAAAATTAGCATTCATGATTTTCTCGAGTGTGATACGAGATTTCACTTGTGGTGTTGCCTCAATTTTCATTCTTTCCTTGTCTGAAATGTCAATCACCCCCTTCTTTGGTATTAAAATCAGTGCAGACTAATGGAGAAAGGCAAGTACATCTTATGCTTGGGAACTTAAGCCTAAAAATGCATCTTTAAGTTTTGCTTCCCTTGCATGGAATATTTTATTTCTTAGTGCTCTATAGAGTCATATTTGGGTTACTCAGTGAAGATTCAATTCTTCATTTCCAGTGACAACATCGTATTAAAATCAGTGCAAACTAATGGAGAAAGGCAAGTACATCGCATGCTTGGGAACTTAAGCCTAAAAAATGCATCTTTAAGTTTTGCTTCCCTTGCATGGAATATATTATTTTCTTAGTGCTCTGTAGAGCCATATTTGGATTACTCAGTGAAGGTTCAATTCTTCATTACCAGTGACAACATGCATCTTTTTTCATTGTTATTTTCTCTTCTCTTGCCCATACCATGTACTATGTTGTTCACAATAGCATCTTTTTTGCAGGAACTTGTCGTTGGGGAGAGTATGGTCGGGGTGGCTTGTTGTGGGGAGAATGTAACGGCAGATATTTTGAGTGGTTTGAAGGAGATCCTGTCACTGAGCTTTTATTCAAGGTTCAATCACATTTCTTCTTGTGCTCCTACTATTGTTTGCTCTTTGATTATACTTACATAATCTAAGAATATCAACACTTTTAGGTCAGGGAGCTTTATGGTCTTAATGATAAAGTTGGGTTCAGAAATGCTTATGTGTCTTCAGAAAACAGGCCCAAACCATTACATCTTGGAACGGCAACACAAATTGGTCAGTTGAACTTTATTTACAAAGTTTAATGTTGAATTGTTTCATTAGCACCAGGTTGCGACATGCGAACCAATTCGGCAAGATTTGTTCCATACTGCCAGGTGTCATACCAACAGAAGGAATTCCTTGTTTATTAAAGGTGTTACTTCCATCAAATTGCACAGGTCTACCAGAACTGTAAGTGTGATTTTTCACTCTCTTTCTTAAAAAGCCATGTAGGGGCAATAGTTGATGAATGTATCAAATCTATGTTCCTTGTTGCCAAGGAATGAATAAAGTAAAAGGGAGCTTGTCATCCCCACCAACAAAAGGGGTGTATAAAGGATCCATTCAATTTAATTCTCAAAAGAAGAAAAAATACCTGCCCATCCCTACACAAATTTGTACCCAGCGTATGAGTAATGATACCATTATACTTTGATTAACCGTGGTCAACCACATTATTTTAGTTGATTAAATTAGAACTTGGTTCTCTAAGAAGGTTTAAGTTCCTTAGTTGCCCCTGAGTTGACTCCTTAGTATTTTCTTTTTTGACCAGAAGTTCAGGAACACCATATATGTACAGAATTTTGGCAGTCAGTAGTTCTTGCAAACTAAGTTTTGAGGTGAATTAACTCTTTGAATGTTCATCTAGTGCTTGAAATTTATCTGGGAGCATAATGAGTGCAAAGAATTTAAGTATGATCATTGGTTAGGTAGGCAAGGTATAAAGATCCTTTTCAGTGTGTTGTGATGTGGATCCTCTATTAATTATTTATTTTTTCTCTTGTGAGATAAAAAGTTTTTTATTTTGGAACTTTAAGAGTGTCATTATTTTATTGGTCAGATTTTAAAAATTGTTGTATTACTAGTATTATTGAGCAGAAGTTGACTATTGACAATATAGTTGCAGTCTTAGGAAACTTGTGAAACAAAAGAAAGCCAGCTATTGGAGCTGAACTTTTCAAATGCACTCTTGTACCAGATTTTATTATCTGCGAACTCTTTGAAATTTATGTTTTGATGCTTTCCTTGGAATGGTAGACATGAAAGTATTGTGCCTTGAAGACTGCTTTGCAGTTCATCCAAAAGAATGGATGAGGTTTCTCTGGTTAAGGAAGCTGAGAATTTTAAAGCAAGAATGATCAAATGTAGTACTTCAGGAAATTGGTCGTTCCGATCTGTATTTTCCTTATTGAGGGTGTTTGTAGGGACAGGGGAGTGGATGTTGATTGAGGTGATGAAACATCAAAACTAGTTCAAGTTATGCAAATCTTTGTATGCACTTATTCTTTCATGGGTAGAGCCATTAAAATCTAAAATTGGTTCAATTTGTACATATAATTTGTTTATATGGTAGTGGAATTTCTATCTTGCCAAGCCATTTTTTATCTTCCACTTCAAAGAAGCTTTCCTCAAGCTTCCTTTGTTTCTGTTTTTGTTGTTATTAGAACTATGTTCTTCAAGATAGCTTTGCATGAAGTTTTTCTTTTCCTTGGTCTATCTAGAAGATGAAAGTGCACACACTTTTCTGTTCCCTTCTTGTCTTTGCGATGCAAGAAGGCTCATGTTTACTTAATATTTTTCATGATCTCTCAGGTATGTCAGAGATATGCTTCTCAACCCTCCTGCTTATGAAATTGCATCAACAATTCAAGGTGAGTTCTGATATGTATTTTATATAGGCTATTTATTGGTTGTTGAATTGCATCAAAATGAAGTTCATGGTTGTAATGACTTTAACTCATTTTCTTGTAAATTATTTTATTGTGAGTTTAATTCCAAAAAAGTTGCTTGCTGTCTCTTAAACAATTGGAAATATTTGTCGACTTAATCTTCATACTAATCTTAATTTAGAAACACTTTGGGTGCTGGAAGTGTATTCATTTCAGCTGAATTATTAAATACTGTGATTTCCTTTTGTTCGCATGCACAGATATAGATTCCAGTGAAGTGTAAATTTGACTTTTTCTGCATAATGTCATTTTTATCATGTTACACTTTGGTTTTTGTATGATGTATGCTCTTCCTATCTTGTGGTTAAATATGTTTCTATTGAAACTTGAAATGAAAAACAATATCATTTATCGTTATTTGAGAAGACAACAAAGGTAAATATCATTGTCAGAAGGAATTTGCATATTTCTTAAAACAAGGATATCTTAAAATAAAATAAAAAATAAATAAATTGGGCTTTGATAAGGCTAATTCCAATGTCATCCTTAAAAAAAAACACTTTTCTAACAAATAATTCCATTTGATAACATTGTTACACGCACTATAAAAACATTGAAATATGCAATTCAATCCCTCGCTTCACTCATGTTAGTGATTATGTGACACTCATGACCATTAATTGGGCCAATTTATCACAGAAATAAAAACAAAAAGATAACGTAGACAAACAATTCTTGATGCAAATGAAATTTACATTATTTTAGACCATAATAAAATAAAAATAGTTAGTTATTGCAAACCTGTCAACTTTAATAGGAAAAGGCAACACGTCTTGCTAGAAATAAGTTATACTGAGTAGTGCATAATGGAAAAATTTAACTAGCAATATCTCAGGGCAGTTTATGGGATTTCCCCTTTGAATTTATTTTGTTCTGTTTTTGTCTGTTGAATTTCTGCTGTTCTTATGCCTTATGGTAGTGCCAATCATGTTCTTATGTACTGTTTTGTTCTTGTTTGGCAGCAACATGCAAACTTATGAGCAATATAACATGCTCAATTCCGGAGTTCACTTGTGTGTCCTCTGCAAAGGTTGTTTTTAAATTACCTTTTTAATATGGTTGATGCAAAATAACTGCATGTTGCATTCTTTTGCTTCCTTTTTGTTTACTGTTTAATATTAATTTTGGCTTCCATCTTCACTGGAATTAGAGTTATTATGGAATGTAGTACGTGAGTTTCCTTTCCCATTAATGCTTTGTTAGGCTCTTTATTCACCATGTTTCATTGTTTTAGGATTATGCTATGATTTCTTGATGATTGATTAAA
>Ga0325410_1008621_pt1 | contig 11028 bp, 10 predicted proteins | sample PopdelMetagenome_16_FD_206182 | JGI IMG/M metagenome (GOLD analysis project Ga0325410, IMG submission 206182) | Populus deltoides microbial communities from Bellville, Georgia, United States - Xylem-PdIQD-R3 | ecosystem: Host-associated > Plants > Phyllosphere > Stem > Wood/Secondary xylem...
AGAAGAGATAAATATTCAGAATATAAATTGATGTTTCGTTTCCATGATCAGTTCTGATTTCTGTAGGTGGATGTGTGCTTGTGACCAAGGTTTGTTCTCTTGATAATTTTATGATTTTATTAAATTTCATTTGATAGTTTTCTATTTTCTTTTTCTTTAGCCTAGATAACGTCCAAACCCCCCCCCAAATTGCATATTATCTAGCATAAAAATCTGACTTGAACTTTCTCGTGGGATCGACCCCTTGCTTGCTCTATACTATCTTGTGTGTTGTGTTTGAAGCTAGGGTAATTAATTTGTGCGACCGGGACATCGCAACAACCATAAAAAAGATATTTTTGCTTTTGATCATGTGCCATGATCATATTCCTAATTATAATGTATGAAAAGTTAATTGGATGACCTCTAATCACATAATCGATCAAGCATATACCCGTAAAAATGACCTCATCATAATGCTCTTTCTTTGACAAAATGTTATGTGTTATCTCTATGAAGTATCCTAAGTCATGAAAGCAAATATAGGCTTTTAATTTTAGTTCCATGTGAAAAATAATGCCTACCAGTATGCAAGACTATAGCTTCATCATATACAAATTCTTCAATGGTGGGTATTACTTTCATCTAAAAAAACTCCAGGTTCTTCATTGCTAATACCCAAAATATCTACAAGTATTTTACAATCAAATTCAATATGTTTATCTCGCAAGTTACTGATAAACCTAGATTCAATATTAATCCTTATATTAGAAAGAAAAACATTTTAATCAACTTAGGATTAATAGGTTTCTTCAAATAGAATAATATGTTCTAACTTATATCCTTAAATAAATAATATATACCGAAAGCACATAGATCATATCCTAGTCCTCTTTCTATAGTAATAGACCTATTACAGAGAGAGCTTAAAAACCTTTGAATATTTTCACCTTGGTAGGAGGTTAGATCATTGACCCTTTTGCTCCTTGATTCGATATCTCTTTGATATTTTCTAGGTGTTATGTCTCTTGAATCTTCAAGAAACAACAAAAAAATATGATTAATTTGGTGGGATTTGATGAAAATTTTTGAGAGAATTAGGTTTAGGGTTTGAGGGTTTTAAATTGGAAGTTTTCTGATTTTGTTTGAAAATGATATATATATATATATATACACACACACCGTTGAGCAACCGGTCAACCGATTACTATGGGTTAAGTTCAACTGATCGACTGGTTGAAATACAAGCTGAGAATTTCCTATAATTCTCTTTTAATCCTTTCTTTGCACTTAAAATGAAACCTTTCCATGTAAAAATTTATCAAAGAAACAAAGAAATCAAAGGGTCAAAATCTCAAAATATGGGTAGTAGCCTCATTGCCGGTCTTCTAGCTTAACTAGTCAGCTGATTGATCTTGTTGTATGAACCAGTCGACCAGTTCACACAAAAACCATAATTTTTTGAACCTTTTCTTCTAAATATGTTTTATGAGTCAAAATATACATCTTTGTCGTCCAACTTGTACACTAAAAAATTGATTCCAACTAATTCTAAAACAGTTAATGTTTAACCAATGGATGTCTTCTATTTTTCTAGCTCAATTGGTCAGCTGGTTGAGCTGACCTTTATGAACCGATCGACCGGTTCATCTCAGACTTGGACATATAATAAAAATTATGGCAAAACAAATATTTCATGGATTTCATGCTTAAGGGGTATACATTTGATAACTTAAATATATCCAACTCATGTACATTAATGTATATACGTAAAAAGATCACTTAAACATCTTTAACATAAATAAAACCTAATTTCCTTCTTACTTTACAAAAATCATTGTTACTTAAAGGCTTATCATACTTAACTCGCCTATCAAACTTTGCATTCGAATAACTAATCAAACTCATCTTATGTACTTTTGGATACCACCATCCTAAATTTATAGTACCATGTAAATAAAAGAAATGTTTTATGGAACTAACATTGATTCTTTAGGGAAAGCTTGAAAACTCGACATAGACATATACAAAATAAGATATTGGGTCTACTAGCAATTTAAGTATATTAGTGAACCAATCATATATTAATATTTGGTGATATTTACATTCTTACCATATTTATCCATATCATGTTTCGTTGATGTTTCTATGGGCATATCGGCTACTTTGATATGTTCCATCCCAAGTCTTTTAGAGATCTTTGATGTACTTGTTTTAGTTGATGAAGATACCACCTATCTCTTGTTGAGCAAGCACTATCAAAAAACCATTCTTCATACTTTCTTGGTTTCTACACACAAAGATCAAGACGAGGTTTTTAATACCCGTACCTTATTGGATCCTTTGTTCTTAGAAGTGGTTCCTTTTGGAACCTACATCATATTACAATTTTTTTTCTTTCTTAATAGAGCAAGCATAAATCAAATGACCTATAGCTCTACAATAATTGCATTTATGGTTAGGGTCATAGGGTTGTTTAGCTTTAATAAAATGATTTTTTAAATACTTTTGGTTCTTTTTAGGTTGGTATCCGAAGAAACCTCTTTTGTTAAAAACACATCTTTGGCTTGAAAGCATTGTTTCTAGGATTTTAAAGCCTTGTGTGAATTTAGCTAAGGTTGTGTTCAACTTTTCTACCTTTTCTTTTAAGGATTTGTTTTTACTCTAATTTTATTGAACTTATTATCAATTACAATGTAATCTTTCCTTTTCAAAGATTTTTTTTTCTACAAGTAAGCATGCATAGTTCTTTTTCAATATGCTATATTTTGAACCAGATTTCTTAATTTCATCATATAGATATTCTAAAGCATCATGCAACTTCTCATAAGTAGGGTTGGATTCATCATTCGAAGATTGTACCTTATTTTTGCTCTTAATTTCCATGAAGCACATGTTTGCCATGTACTCTTCTTTATTGCTTAAACTTGAGTATGAATCATCACTCCATATAGCTTTCATTGTCCTCTTATATGTCATCTTTTGTTGCACTTGAAACATTTAAAGATTTCCTTGCTTAATTTTTCTTTATTTTCATCTTTCTTGAAGTTTAAAAATCTTTTATTCCCTCTCTTATTCATTAGGAAATTTCAGAATTTCGTTGTATTTTGGACATGTCCTCTTCAATGCCTTCATGATGATCAATATCATCATTATCATTGTGATGGACAATTTTGAATGCTGAATTTTTCTTTGAACTTTCTTCTTGTTCTTGTTTCTCCATGGTAATCTCATGAGTCATTAAGGATCCAATGAGATTTTCCAATGAAAGTTTGATGAGATCTTTATCTTTTTGAATTGCCATTACTTTTTCTTCCTTGATCTTTAGTAGGAACTTACAAGTTTTGCTCACAATTTCTGTATTAGTATAAGTCTTACCAAGTGCATCCAAACTATTACTAATGTTAGTCATTATTGTAAACGTGTTAATTATGGAGTCATTAGAGAGCATTTTAAATAATTCATATTGTTGAACTAATGGTTGTCAATTTAAGACTCTTTCACTTGGTTAGTTCCTTTTAAAGCATGCTAAATGTCTTTAGAATTCTTACATGATGTGATTCTATTAAATTCACTTCTACTCTATGCACAATATAAAGTGTTCATAGCTTTAACATCCATAGAAAGGAACTTTTGATTGTTATCCGTATATTCACTTCTAGCTTTAGGAATTTCAATACCTTATTCAACTTTAATAAGTCCATGAGGTCCATTTTCTATGGATAAACGTAAATTATAATCAATAGGTTAAAGATATATAATAATCATTTTAACTTTCTAATATTTATAATCATTACCATAAAAAAAGGTGGCCTAGATATAGATGATCCTTCATTTTAGAGATTATAACTAGTACTTGTCATTTTACTTAAAGTCTAAACAAACTTTATAAATGACAACTAAACTTTGATATCAATTGTTATTCAAGGATAAAAGAAACTATAACACCTAAGAAGGGGGTGAATTAGGTGTATCATTAATTTCTATAAATAATACAAATTAATTCAAGTTAAACACAATAACCAACAATATAATTAAATTAGTTAAAGTAAAGAAATAGGAGAGATAATTTGCAAACTTGTTTTTAACATAGTTCGACAAGCTTATATCCATACCTCAAATATCAACTCATACTTAAATATTGTATTTGTTCACTGGTCCAAGTTCAAGAGTACAATAGTTACTTGATGAATCCACACCAAACATTTTACACAACTTGATGATATTCTTTTTTTCAAGATTTTTACACCACTTGAAGATATGCTTTCTTTCTTTAAGATTTTTTTCAGTTGAAGATATATCTTCTTAAAGATTTTTTCTTTGTGAATTTATCTAATTCTTAAAGATTTACAAGAGTGATTTAGTTATTATAAGTAACTCCCTCAATAGAGTGGATAATACAATTTAAAGTTATAATATCTCTATATCTCATAAGATAACACATATAGGATTTGAAGGTGTTTAAGTGTAGTGAGAATGAGATTGAATACTCTTGTACTAGATTATGAAGGTTTAATAGCACCAGTTAGAGTATAATCAAGGATTGATGATTTTGAAGTATTTATTTAGAATTCCTTGCTAATTTTGCAATTAAACAATATATATATATAAGAAAACTAGGTGTTTATAGTTGTTATAATGCCACTAACGAGTCACATGGTCGATTAATTTAGATTGGTCAAGCCAATTAATTGATCTGGTCCTGTAAAATTTCTAGATGCTTATCACTGATGAATAAACAGTTAACCAGTTCATTTGGTCACAACAAATAGTCAATTAATACATGCAGAATCCTAGTTTTGATAGATTAAATTCTTAGAACCGTCTATCTTAAATTATATCAAATTATTTATTAATCATTTAATGCATATACAATGAAGTGTGTGAGTTCATTTTAATTGTGCTATCAAGTGGGATATAAATATTTATATTAAGCACTTAAAATGAACACTTAATCTAAGTCTTCACTTCACTTCCTTCTTGGATTTTTTGATGGCTTTCCTCATGAAATCCATTATACTTATTGATATGTTATTTCAATAAACCTAATTAAAACTTATTCTTAACTAGACATATTATTAATCCATTTTTCATTTTATTGGTATTATCAAAATATATAAAAACATGAATATTTGACCTAAAGATTAACAATTCTTTTTGCATATTATCCTTGATGTTTTTGTTTTTGCTTGTTTAATGTGATTTTAGATGTTTTTGAACTTTATAGTGGAGTTTCTGTTGTTGACAAAGACTAAAAATGTTTATGTGTCTCTTTATGAATTTTTTCCAGTTTAAAAACACTCACTTTTGGAATGTCCTATTTCACCTTTTCCATTATTGTTGGTCCTGTATCTATGAAGGTGAATTAGGGATATCTAATATAATAACTATGATGGTTTTCACTATGAAAACTTGAACTTTAATGTATTGAAGTTTCTTAACTGTGTTGAGGTTGCTAAAACATCTTGTTTAAGCATATTATTCATGGTTTGGTACTTTACTTTTCTGTGATTTTATCTTCTTACATTAGTCATTGTATTGTTTTATTCAACATTGTTTCCGTGAACTCTTAAATGCCCTTGTGAATTCATCCTTAATTAATGATAAACATAACATGGTTATAGTTATCGTGTTTGATTTTGTGGCTAAGAATGCGTTTAGTTCTTATATGATTACAATGCTTCTATGTTTAGTTCTTTTAGTAAGTCGAGTCAAAACCCAACTAAAGAGGTTTTCTAAAAAACTTGTCTATCTTTTGAAGTGTGTTTCAAAGTCTTCTCAATGCTTGTTGTAATTTTATTTTTTTTTGCATTTAGGCCGAACCTCTCAAAGTTTGCAACTTGTTTCCTTGTTCATGTTTGCATTCATTATCTTCCTTAACATTGCAATACCTATTCTTAATACATAAGCGAGCAACTTTTTATGAGCAGCATGAACATGTGTTTGTATTGTCATTTGACACAAATAACATAAGAAAATGATACCCTTACTCACGTGTGTGTCTATATATATATGTGTGTGTGTGCATTTTCCAGGTTAATGAGTCTTGTATTTTAGTTATAAGACTTATCACATGAGAGATTAATCCCACATTAAAATGCCTTGCTTTTAGCAAAGAAAAACATTTCAATATTTTTTCTAAACATTCATTTAGAAAAACAAAATCAATGATTTCCTTTTTCATCTAAAAAGCATTGATTCATAATTCGTTACTCACCTAAGATGTCTAGAGTAATTAAACCATAATAGATAATTACTTTTGATATCAATTAGGGTAGTATATTTGTTACCCTTTGGTTTTAAAAATGAAACTTTCTTTTCAAAATGCATAAGTTTCCTTGGTCATATATCTATCAATAATTCCTAATATAATTGAAACCTCATAAGTCGTTACTCTTAGGTGTCAATTAAGGGTAATAAGGTGGTTCATTCATGTGTGATGTAACTGTCCTTTCAAACAATAATGTTAGCCATAATTAATAATAATTGTAATAATAAAATTTTAACTTTGAATAATTATCCATCGATAATTTCTTTACATATCTTTATAGACCGATATGCATAGACATTAATTGGAGGTCATATTATGAGAAATAAAACAATGAAAATATAAATATTTATATATTGGTTTACTTCAAGTTAATTTAATCATCATAGGTCATTAACTTTAAACTATATAACTTCTAGTTTAATAAGGAATATCCATTTTGAATACCTCTAGAAATGGCCTTTAGGTAAACAAACCATCAATGGGGTTATAGAAATCTTTTAGCAAAATTGCATATAATTTTCCATCAAGATAAATGAACCATTATAGGTTATTATTCTAAAATTTATATTGAGCCTTAAGTTTAGGCCGAGGTCAACATGACCCCATATAGGCATGCTTTATTATTCACTAAACATGTCTGAAAGATCATCACTGATTATAAGCCTTGATCGGTAATAAACAATCCAAGTACATCATGTCAATCCACTAATTGCTTCTTAAATAAATGGGCCATCATAAATCATTATTTTGACAGTAATTAAAAACGATGAAACAATCTCATATAAGATAGACTTTGACCCCCATTAGCGACTGTTTTGCTAAATAGACCATCACAGATCATTATTTGGCAGTAATTAGAAATGATGAAACAATTTCATATAAGTTAGATTTTGGCTCCATTAGTAACCGTTTTGCCCTTTCATCTAATCCCCTATATTAAACCCATCTTTGACTATAGGTATCCATGCACTAGTATAGATAGATCCTTAATATATATGCACAATAGACACTTTAAGAATAAAAAACAAATAGTAATATAACCTATCGTAAGTAAGATGCTATAAGGTGATGATATTTTTTTTTTACATGACTAGTTTTTTGCCTAAAACATTAAAAAATTAGTAAGAATTCTTAATGGTTATAATATTAGGTAACAATTCTTTTACAACGGTATATATTTTATAGATGTTTTTTATTTTCAATAAAAACTCAAAAAAACAATCATCATGTTGTGTGCTACAGCTGGTATGTTGGGTAGCTACTGCACCATGAAGAGAGAAGTCTAGGCTGTGATTGGTGGATTGAGACAATTGATTTGGTGGATGGTGAGGGAGGAGGAGATTGGTGTTACAGTGGGGCAGTTGTTGCGGGATGGCTAGCGTGGTCTGTCAATGCGGTGGAGATTGTGGCTGTTGGTTAAAGGTTTTATGAGTTTGGTTTATGTGTTATGTAACGGAAGTTGTGAGCGACAATGAGTAGATTTTCGGTTAAGACAAGGTCTTTAAGGTGGCAGTGAGAAGGGTTGGAACATGATGTGTTCAAGAGAATGGTGTTTCTATCGACGAGGAGTTTTCGGAGGTGATTTGTCGACTGCAGAGGAAACAATAGTTGCATTGGTTTTTTTTTTTTTTTTTTTTTGAGCGAGAATGCTATTTTCCTCCTCCTTTTTGAAGTGACTTGTATAGGATTAGATAATCCTAATCCCTATTATTGTTGAGATCCTCGTTAAAATAAAATAAATGAAATTTGAAAAATAATATTAATTTTTTTTTATATTATTTATTGTGATTAGTGGTAAATTAAAATTTTCCTTTACTTGTAAATCTCCCTACAATTTTTCGGTTCTGTTTCATTTTTTATTTATTTTTCTCATTTATTCATCATTTCACGCCTTTATTAAATTAAATAAATAGCATCAAAAACGACTTTTAAAAAATAATAAAAATACATTGAAAAACAGGGATATATATATAAATAGATTGAGAACTCCGCAAGGATTAAAAAGAAAAAAGAAACGGAGTGAGGAAGTATAAGAATTTCTGATGCAATAGATATATAGCTTGCCACCAAATGGTGATAAAGAGAAGCCATATATATATATATAGATTATGAGTATCATAGATGGCATACGTACGCATTACATTAGTGCATCAAGTTCGAACATACAAAACAAAATCACACGATCGAAATGAAAAACAACCCTTATTTTCTCACAAACGCTTTTATGAGTATCATAGATGGCATACGTACGCATTACATTAGTGCATCAAGTTCGAACATACAAAACAAAATCACACGATCGAAATGAAAAACAACCCTTATTTTCTCACAAACAAGCGTTATATATATATATATATATATATATATATATATAGATTATGAGTATCATAGATGGCATACGTACGCATTACATTAGTGCATCAAGTTCGAACATACAAAACAAAATCACACGATCGAAATGAAAAACAACCCTTATTTTCTCACAAACAAGCGTTACCGATCTCAGGCCTCAATACATGAAAACACCTAGAGCTCTTGCTTTGCTTCATCACTCTTGAGCTTGGCTGGTTCTTCTCCCCCCTCAATGCTAACCACCGTAGGACCCTTGATTTTGTCAAGGGACAAATTGGAAAGTGACAAAATGAGAACCCCATTCTCAAGCTTAGCCTTCACAGAATCCAAGTCCACATTCTCTGGCAGCTTAAACTGCCTGATGAACTTGCCATACGATCTCTCTACTCTGTGCCAGTGATCCCCTTTTTTCTCTTCTTCCCTCTTCCTCTCTCCACTCACTCTCAACACCCTATTCTGGTCAATTTCAATCTTCACCTCCTCTTTCTTCATTCCTGGTACATCTAGCATGATAACATGACCCTCAGGTGTTTCTTTCCAGTCTACTCGGGCTGGAGAGAGTGCCACATGATCGTCCTTGTCGAACCCAAGTGGGATATGTTCCAAGACCCTGAAGGGGTCCGGCAAACGGTCCAGCCAGAAATCAGTCAGGAGACTCCCGGGACGGTCTGAAAATGGCAGGAGAGATGCATTAGAGAACCCAACAAGGCAGAGAACGAGCAGGACTGAGAAGGCAAGTGAGTGCTGCCTCATTTTTCTATAACTTGTATTTTTGTTTGTCTTTTTTTTTCAGAGGGCTTAAGGGACTGATACAACTTGCAAGAATGTGTTTTTGTTCCTGTCTGAAGTGGAATGAGTCCATTCCCGGATTTATATAGGCTATAGCTATAGAGCATTGGTTCTTGAACATTCTGGGACTGAATTGTTTTTGTTGTTTTTTAGGAGATGGGGAAGGTTCGAGCCGCTTTGAGAGTAATAATTAACGACAAGCCATGAGGTGGCAAGCTGTGCTTAATTAAGCGGGATAATTCCTACACGTTCCAGAGACTTCATGTGAATTCTTATTCTTGTGTAGAAATTTCTCAGATTTCCGATTGTGTGTTCATCATTCTTAGCAAGTTTATTTGTTTTTGTATTTTAAAAATGTTTTTAAAAAAAATTATTTTTTAATATTTTTAATATTATCAAAAATAATTTTAAAAAAATAAAAAAATATTATTTTAATATATTTTTAAAAATATACATTTTAAAAAATAATCGCAACAAAATTCCAACCTACTCATAAAAACATGACATGGAGAGAGTCGGTCTCAGCCTTTAAACATTGTGTTTTTACATGCACTCAAGTACGGTTTCAAGTAATTAATTGATTAAATAATTCACTTTACTATAGCCAAATGGCAGCCCCTTTCAAGATGCGAGTTAGTAGCTTATATTTACTAGTGGTTTAGTATGTTTTTTAAAATATTTTTATTTAAAAATATATTAAAATAATATTTTTTTATTTTTTAAAAAATATTTTTAATATTTTTTTATAAAAATAATTTAAAAATATTAAAAAAATAATCTAAAATAAAAAAAACATTTAAATATTTTTAAAAATACTCTTGGACCATGAAAACAAATATATCCCTAAAAACATTCTACTATGTTAGTGGTATTTTTCAGATATTATTTTGGCATTCAACTTAGCTTTTTCAAAACAAATTTAGAATTTTACAATATCTTTTAGAGTTTCCGGAAAATAAATTAATATTCTTAAAATTACTCAAATGGATATTGCTTCACCAATAAAAGAAATTGCAATTCTAAATGATGACTAAATTTCACAAGTAGCTGGATAATTAATTCATGACCATGTCTAGTATAATTATGATTTGAATCGTTCAGTACATGGACTGCAAAACGACCATTTATTTATATATCTGTACATATCCATATTTTTTTATATATTTTGATAGGTATGGAATATAAATCCATTTTAATTGTTTACTTTTTTATTCTCTAAAAAGTTAGAACTAAGCCCATAAATGTTGTCATAATAGTATGTTCGAGAAGACAATAAAATAATTGGTCTAGCTCGTATTCTGTAGGTAAAACTAGCTTAGATTCTGATAGAAAATCTATGAATACATACAAATTATTAATGGAAAATTCCCGTCAGTAATTTGAAGTGATTTTTATTAATCATTAACTCTATCAGTATTTATTAACGAAATATTTTTGTCAATAAATAACAAGAGAATTAAAGTCAAAATAAAAAAAATTTTAAAAACTCAAAAAGTATGATAATATGTAATTTTTTATGGAAAATTTTACTGAAAAAATTACAATTGAATTCAAACAGGAAAAGCCATACAAAATTGTCGATGAATTAACAAACAAAATAATTTCATTAGTAATAATTAATATATGACCTGGCCATC
>Ga0325410_1008625_pt1 | contig 11026 bp, 10 predicted proteins | sample PopdelMetagenome_16_FD_206182 | JGI IMG/M metagenome (GOLD analysis project Ga0325410, IMG submission 206182) | Populus deltoides microbial communities from Bellville, Georgia, United States - Xylem-PdIQD-R3 | ecosystem: Host-associated > Plants > Phyllosphere > Stem > Wood/Secondary xylem...
AAACACAATTCAAGCAATTACAAGACTCAATAAGAGTGAAATAATCCAAACATTATTGGCTAGATTCTAAGTTTGTTCACCAGAGATCATCAGTTCGAGTTCCATAAATCTCGGAGCATTGAAAGCTTATATGGTCATTAACTTCAAGACTTGTAGGATTAGTCGAGGTATGCACAAGCTAATCCAAACATCTATATTAATCTAAAAAAAAATAGAGCGAAATAATCCGATGAATAATCATTCTCTCTAGCTATGCCACTTCAGACTAAATTCTTCTTTCTTTTGAAGGATAGAGGGTAATGCTTAAGAGTGAAGATGCAACATCTATCTTGCAATAAAGCATGATATGCATTCTACAGGAACCAGGAACTAAACTAATTCACATGAATTCGGCTTATCCCTAAACAAAAATTATTCATGCCGGGCGTGATATATTCACAAATACAAATTATAGAGTCAATTTGGATAGTAAACCATCAGGATTGTTGACAAGCTAATAATATACGAGTTCTATGTTTATTTTCTTTATTACTTTATCTAATCCCAAGATAAAATAAGGGAACATTTATATATGAATATATCCAAACCTTAAGATTAACGAGGGCAACAAACATTATTCCTCATTCTCAGTGTCTTCGTCATTATTTGACTTGAAAAACATTCATATTGTCAACTATCCAAATTCAATCTTCGCTTTGTTAATCCTTTCCCCCTAGAACTCAAGTAATTTACCCATGAAGTTTTCAAAAATCACAACCTAGAAATGACAAGTTCATCTGATTCCATCAAATTTATTGACGCTTTGCTGCAAGTCAGATATCTTTATTTTTTATATAAAAAAATTATATATATAGATTTTTTTTTAATGTATTTATGTAGTTTACAAAATCTAAATTCAAATAAAAAAATTATGTATATATATAATCAAATTAATCGAGATTTATATATGCAGATAAATAAATAAAAAGATATTAATGATATCTAAAAATAAAGCTTGAAAAATCAAGAGATAAATATAGATTAAGATATTTAATCTTGAAAAATAATATATTTATCTGGTTGTGTTTGTTAAATTTATTTATTAAAATAATTTTTTATTTAAATAAATAAAAATAAAAACACAAATTAAATTAATAAAATAAAATAAAAACATAAATGAGTATAGCGCAGCCATACAGGTCCATCTAACTTTTATTTGGGAAATGGGGATGAAAGCAAAGATTTTCGAAGCGTATGTATTTGGAAATTGGAACTTTGGAGGCCCATATTCTCATAGCCCAAGCACCTAACCAAAACAAAACGAACGACTTCGGTCCAAACAAGTAACGCTCCTATAAGATAAATGAACGGCCGACGTTTCGTTTCTCCATTCTTCGATACCGGGGTTTTGTTTTCTTTACTGACCCAAGCCTTCTCTTTTAGCTTGTAAACTAAAAGCCCTAGTCACCAGTCAGGCACCGCTGCTGCTCTGGGTACTCTCTCTCTCTCTCTCTGAGCCAACAGTCTTTCTTTTCACCTATTAATATCTCAAATCTCTCTTTTTTTTCTTATATTGTGATCTGCTAACTTCTTTAGGTATTGCCATAGACCAGATTTTGTTTTTCTTTCTTGTCTATGTAGTTTCCTGCTTGGTTTTGACAAGGATTTTATGCGAACTGTGTTACATGCGTTTCTCGTAAATTCATTTTCAAAGAAAATATATAGTACGCTATTGTTAAATTCTCAATCTAGTGAATTTTTAAGTATGCTGTGAAGAGTGTAATGTTTTTTTTTTGTGGGTTTGATGAAAATAGGGGCTTACAAGTACGTTTCTGAGCTATGGAGGAAGAAACAATCAGATGTGATGAGGTTTTTGCAAAGGGTTAGGTGTTGGGAGTACCGCCAGCATCCTTCAATTGTTCGTGTCACGCACCCCACACGCCCTGACAAGGCTCGCCGCTTGGGCTATAAGGCCAAGCAGGTAGCACTTTGATTGCCATTTTTAGCACGGGTCATGTGTTTCTGAGTTCTCAGTTACATAATTTACTGCTATTTCAATTTTTAGCTTTCGTTTGCTAGGTTATGAGCTTCAGTTACACGTAAGCTCTACAAGTAGTCTTTCTTTTTGTGTTTTGTTAACTGATTGAGTTTCAAGCGCTTTAATGTTTTGTTTTGTGGATTGCTTTTAGAGTCATTTCATCTGAAATGTGTGAAGTAAGAAGTATTTTTAAGTATTTCTCTCTTTGTTGGTTCCACTTTTTGGTTCTCGTATAAGCTCCTGGCTTTTCGGTATCTTGATGCGTTGCCATTGCCTAGTTAATGCATGCATTTTGTGATTCCTGCTGGCTAAGCAGCGTCTTGATGCGTAGTCATTCTTCCCTAGGAGGGTGCATGCATACAATGATGGAACGCTTCTTGAGACCAGTGATATCAAAATAATCGATCATCCGGCCAAATGGGCTCACGCCTTGTTGGACTCGTTTTTTCTCGATCTGATACTGTTCTTGTGGTTCTTTTTTGGAAATTGTTGGTATTGATGTCTTCAATTTTATCATCTAGTTGAACCGGGAAGAAACTGTTTGGATGTGAAATTAGTAAGTTGGATTTTCACTTTACTTTTTATGTCCAAACTTTCAGTTTGTCTTCTAAGAGACCACTAGGAATTTGTGATTCTGATAGTTAGGTGAATTTTTATAACATTGGAAGTTATAAAAATGGAGATCAGTAATACCATTGTTGAACCAAGCTAGTAAAGTTGCTATTCCTGCCCTTGTTTTTTCACACAATTGTGTGGTGCTTTTAAATCTGCATGGATGCTGAAAATTGATTATTTTTAGGGATATGTTGTTTATCGTGTACGTGTTAGGCGAGGTGGTAGGAAGAGGCCTGTTCCCAAGGGTATCGTATATGGTAAGCCCACAAACCAGGGTGTTACTCAACTCAAGTTTCAACGTAGCAAGAGGTCTGTGGCAGAGGAGCGTGCTGGCCGGAAATTGGGGGGCCTCAGGGTTCTCAATTCATACTGGATCAATGAGGTTAGTCAGCCAAGTCTGAGTTTGCATCTGTCTCATTTCACTGGTCATTATGCCACGTGTAGCCTGGCTACCTAAGAATCGTACTTTCTTACTGTTATTCATGAACTTGCATTAGTAATGCTTTTTCTTCAACGCAGGACTCTACTTATAAGTACTTTGAGGTAATCTTGGTTGATGTTGCCCACAATGCAATCCGGAATGACCCAAGAATCAACTGGCTCTGCAACCCTGTGCACAAGCATAGGGAGCTCCGTGGCCTTACCTCCGCCGGGAAGAAATACAGGGGTCTACGCGGCAGGGGACACTTGCACCACAAGGCTCGACCTTCTCGGCGGGCAAACTGGAAGAGAAACAACACCCTCTCCCTTCATCGATACCGCTGAGTCCAGTGATGTGGCTGTTTTGTGTTGTCAATTATTGGATTTTTCGGAGGACATTGTAGTCATTGAGGTTAAAATTTTGGATATTGGAAATCTTGGAACGTGTTCTTCTATTTGAATGGTGCATTAGAAGTTACAAGCTGTGTTGTATATTTGAGCTGTGTTTATGTATGGTGTGTTTCTGTTCAACTCTTGCGTGAAATTTCATATTTTTTTTTCACCCTTAGTGGAGCTATATCTTGTCTTATTTCGCACTTGCATTATCCAACACCGTATGCTGCATTGCTAGATAGTGTTGATAAAACATTTCTTACTGCCTACTTGCCAGACTTTTTGCTTGCGTTTTTGTTCATCTCAGATTTTGAAATGGTTCATTGTACTGCACATGTTTTAAATACTTACAGGAACAAATCTGAATATGTCGCTTAACAATAAATCTGAATGATGTGGGGCACAACCAAACTTGCCTGGTTCACTGGTTAGCGTATTTTAACCCACTACCTGGCAGGACAAAATGCAAGGAAAATTACGGTTACGTAAGCTTCGTTGCACTCCAGATATACAAGGAAAAGCTTTAGCACGAGTCCAGTGTCATCCAACTTGTAATATTTGGTCTCCTCTCTACGTGCAACACCACTGTGGCTATGGATACCTGATGGCACATCTATAACTTGTATGCAAATACGTTTCAACTATTCGGCTGGAAGGGATGCATTGGAATGTGAATATGCCAACGCCACCAGTTAACATATGATCAATGAAAATATTGCAGAGGCTGCTTATTTAATAAAAATAAGCCTCCTTGTGGACCAAGTTAAACTGTTAACAGGCATTACCTACAAAGAGACGCTACACAGTTGTATGGATAAAGTTCATGAAACAGTACAGTTTCTTTAGCTTTTAAAAAAAACTTGGTTCTAAAAAATAAAAATTTCAACATAACAACACTCACTTATTTGATATTTAACTAAACTATCGAGAAGACTTTTACCTGATTTGAGTAGTTAATGACTAATTACTTAAGATTTAACCTCTAGTATGGCATTGTGGCATGCAAACTAAATCTAAGATTGAAATCTTTTCTTCCAGTCAAATTTGAGGCAAGCCAAAGTTCTGAGAGTACCACTTGATTGTAGCTGCAGCAGCAGATAAGCAGGGATAATATTGCTTGTAGTAAGCATCCAAACCATGAGCTGAAGGCTCTTTGGCTGCTAGATGTTTAACCAGTACAGCACCCTGGAACATTATATGACAAAGGCAGTGTATCAAATATTCAAGCACCAGTACCCAGAAGTAAAACACCAGTTAAAGAATGAGATGTTTCCCAGCTACAACCTTGGTGTCACCAAAGCAACCACAGGCCATTAGAACCTACAAAATTCAGCACATAATACCATGAAATCGGTGCATGAACAGAGATAAAGGAAGCAGCGTGAAAAATTTCTAACTTGTTAAAGAGGTTGATTTTCTTGACTGAAGCATAAAATTGATCTACCAGCTCTGAAATTCCGACCATACCATCAGGTGCATATTTATTAGGAGGAACAACGACGACCACAGGATCATAAAATTGGAGCAAAGATTTTGTATTCTGATACGAGCTGCTAGTTTCACTATACTGAGAAAGATGCAGTGAGGCTGACCTTAAATCAAAACCAGCCATTCCAACCTGCCAGTCACACAATATCAACTTATTTAGCGCATGAACCAAATTCAGATTTTTTAAAATCTTTCCATTTCAATTTTCATTTATCAGATTACCAGCAACTTTTGAGTGATCTTTACATGGCCAAATATTTGAAAGAAACAATTAATTTCTTATAATTAAAACATTCAGTTCGAGCGTCTAAGATTATATTTTATATACATCATGAATCTTTTTATCTTATTGATTTGAAAATTTCAGTTAATCACATTTAAAAAAAGAGAGGATTTATAATTCTAGGAGCTCAAGAATTATCAAATGTTAGGAACTAGAAGTCTAGATCCAAGATTAATAAGCTATTTTTTTATAGAGTTCGTTTTACGAATTAAAAAAATATAAGGATCTATAAAAACATCAGGAACGGAATTTCACATCTAAGACTCAACAAGCCATTAAGGAACTGAGATTTCAACCATCAGTTCTTGTGCTAGTTAAATCGGAGAGGACGTGAAATGAATCAAAATTTCAAATTTTAATACTGTTATCTTAGTTCAGATTCTGGTGTAAATAAATGCATGTATGCGAAATAGTGAATTTTACAGTTATAACTACTAAAAGTTTCACTAATTTTGCAGAAATAGTGAAAAACAAACAGAGAGCGCACCATACCTCTTTGGCTCTGTTCTCTCTGAGGCCGATCACAATGCTCGATTTCACTCCCGTATCGTCTTCCATTTTGCGTCGATGTGGGTGAGTCAAGTGTTGACAAATGCGCGCTAACGCGGGCGCTATTTATCCAAGTGCTGTTTGAAGCGGGGGTGCACGCTCTCTTTAAGATAGTGTTTGAATATATGGAATTAAAGTGTTTTTTATTTTTTGAAATATATTAAAATAAATTTTTTATTTAAAAAAATATTTTTTATATCATTATATCAAAATAATTTAAAAATAAATTAAAAATTAAATTGAAACTTTGCCTACCGTTCTATTCTTTGGGAGGGAATTTGATTGTGATTATTTTTTAAAATATTTTTTATTCAGAAATATATTAAAATAATATATTTTTATTTTTTAAAAATTATTTTTAATATCGGTGCTTCAAAATGATTTAAAAACATCAAAAAAATATTAATTTAAAACAAAAAAAATAAAAATTAAATTTTTTAAAAACATTTTTAAAACACAAAAATAAATAGAATAACACAGCAACAATAATAAAAAAAAAAATTCCATGTATTTCACGTGTGATGATTATGATTATTTAGCCGTAATGCGCTGCCACAGCCATTTTAGAAGATCAGAACATGCATGCATGAAGTTTACATAAAGTATCTCTGGCCTAAAGCTTGAAAAGCACAAACAATTCATAGAGAACAATGAGGGTCTCAATCGGAACTCGAGAATGGGGCCCTATTTCAGGTTTCAATCTCTCAATTTTCCTTTTAGTTTTATGAAATATATAGGGAAAAAAGAAGATGAAAGAACAATTGAAGATTCTGTATAAAAGGGGATTTTTAATTTATCCAACGGACACATGAATTAGTTGTTTTTCTTTAGTGGTAACAGTTAATTATCTGTTTATTAGATTGAGGACGTTCTCAAACTATTTCAAATTTTGATTTTCATATCCGTTCATCAAGCTATGTTTCTAGTCTGGATTAGGCATTCATCTTATCTCAAGATATTGAATCTTATAATGAGTAAGAACGATTAAAGCTGACAATTTTCTGGCGATGACCTATTTTTCATCTTATTTGTATTATGAATCTTGCCACCGTCCCTTTTTCTTTGGGGCATGCACTGCCAGCCAGTAAACATCATTTGGTTGAAGCTTGCAACGAGATGTTATGATTGAAAACCTTCCTCCAAGAGTTGGGTGCTTCTTGCTCCCATTGGACCGTTAGTATCTCTGATGTAGCTTGTAGGCCGCCCCTGTATCAAACGACTGGAAAGGTCTAGGTAGACAGTTATTTTTATCTCATGAATGTCTTCGAAATAGTCAGGATGATGAAGACAATATTAGTTAGTTATTAAAATTAAGGATTTTTAAGTTAAATTATAAATTTTTATTTGAACTATATAGTTTAAAATGCTTGAGCTTTTGTATTGTTTATTTTATTTTTGTTTGAATTGTATTATATTGTTATTTACTACTTGGCTAAAATTATCTATATAATTAGTTAGAAATTTTACTTATGATTTTCCGATTCAAATTTACATTGCATTTTCTGTATCGTGTTAAAAAGACAGTCTTGGCTTAGTCATAATTGTTATTTACTACTTGGCTAAAATTGTCTATATAATTAGTTAGAAATTTTACTTATGATTTTCCGATTCAAATTTACATTGCATTTTCCGATTTAAATTTACATTGCATTTTCCGTATCGTGTTAAAAAGACAGTCTTGGCTTAGCCATAATGTTCATCCATGACTTCCTGAATTGTGACAAATTGGCCCTTCTCAATGGAAAGCTGTGCTGCAACTCCAATAGCAACTGAAATCAACCCATCTTGCAAATCCACTGCAGGAGCTTTTTCACCTTTTGCTCGAACTGCAGACAAGAAGGTAAGGTGTTCCAAATAGCTGGATCCATGATGCAGTCCATCATATCTGAAAACAAGTTCATTTAGAATCATACTGAAAAGAAGCCTGAAACACTCGTAGATATAATAATCCAAAGCATTTTCACATATAGACTTCGAGGAAACTCACTTAATTCGGCGATCCTCGGCTTTCAATGTTTGTACACCATCCCTTCCTGCCACGCGAGTACCAAAACGCACTAAACTCTCTGGGACAAAGGCCTCCCCCTGTAACAAACACATTTTGAACAAAATGAGTGGAAGGACTTGCATACATGCCCAAGAATGGGAGCAGCATGCTGGAAATATAAGTAAATGGAACTGTTGGATGTTAAAATTAAAACAACAATACAATTGAATAAGTCATTTATAATGGAATCTTCCAAACATTATGAAGCAGCGAAAGAGGTGACTGACTATAGATGAGGGAGATGGCGAGTGCGAAAAAAAAAAAAAAATATATATATATATATATATATATATATATATATATATATATATATATATATGACGGATCAGCATTCTCTTGCATGAATAAAGCTAAAGCATATGTGTGCATGCATGAATACCTTTCCTATATCACCAACAACAGATATTTCTTGCTCATTTTTACTGCCTTCAGCAAACATGCAAAGGTCAAGCATCCCTCGGGAACCATTGTCAAACTCAACAATAACATATGCATTGTCAATGATGTCTGGTACCTGAACCACAGCAAGGTTATCAATGGAACACGGTTATTCACAGCTCAAAAGGTTTTAATTAAATCTCGTGAAAGGAAAGATCAAGCATTGCAGAGCTTGAACTGTCAATAATCACCAAACTAAAAAGGCTATGTGCCTGGATTCGAGCTTTTACTCACTCATAGATAGAACACTCAATTCATTTAAATAGAATTCAATGATCTAGCAAAAATAGCTGAAAAACTAGCAAACATGATCTGAAGATAAAAGTCAATTCTGATTTAATTACAGATATGCGAATAGAAAAGTCTCTCTTCAATTCCAACATCATTTCAGATATGCAAATCCAGAAAAGCCCTTCCTCCTTCAGTCAGCAATATTCAGACAGGGTCCCGTTTGACCAACCAGTCCTAATCAAATGGACAACCAAAGCACAAACAATTGCATTTTCAGCATTTTGTTGCTGAATGTGACCATATATCTATTTCCAAGCCTCATCTATCAGAGTATAAATCATGAAACTGTGCTTTGTAAGTTGTAGTTTGAAAATGTTATGGCATAATTGAGCCCATAGACCATAATCATACAGCCATACCCCTTCAGTGGCCTAACCAGGACTTTTCGTAATGAATCTCTGTCTGTACATTGCCAAGTTTATTGGCCTCAAGGGCATAGCTCACAAGTCAAAATGCTTGTCAAATGACTTGGATATCTTCAACGTAAACAGCATGAAATTCATGTTTATTTTATTGTATATAAATGCACTGGAGAGATCAGCCATCATTGCATTCTTAAGCACCATAGAACAGCAGAAAACATAAAATTTAATACGGATTATGGAACTATCTTATTTAACTCCTGGGTTTTCGCAAACAAGACATATGCACTAAGCAAACCCAGCTTCATTCTACCAACTTCCAAGTGCTCCAAAATACAAAATTAGCGAATTATGTAATCATGCCATGGTTAAAGCTCTTTCCTGTCGGCCACCGAAGCCCAAGTCTAAGACTAAGTTCCACTCCATGTTAGACTCGAACTCTCAGTAAAACAAGGTTAATATACTGAAATTTAGGGGATTGCTTATGCATTTGAATAAAAAATTTAAAAGAGAGCTCGATTGAATTGCATGTCTAAGTCCTGCAGCATTATAAACTCCCATAAAACATAGATCCATAAATAGCATTACAACTTTTTATCCAAATATGGCATATGAATTATGATATCTTTATCAAATTACCACCAACATGAACTTACCTTCCCATCATATACTTCATCCTTGTGATTAACATCTATAGCTCCAGAAGCCATAACTCGAACAGGATTCGCACCCGCGAACAGCTTCATTAAATCAAAGAAATGGCAGCACTTCTCCACCAGAGTACCCCCTGTGTTAGCATTGAACCGGTTCCAATTGTCAACCTAATCAAAATCAGTAGTCAGAAACACTGAATTACTACAACAGTAACTTCAAAAAACAAGTTGCCTAATTTACCTTAACCAGGAAAGGAAACCGATGTTCCCTGATTGCCACCATTTTCACTTGCCCAACAGCTCCACCCCTTACAACTTCAATCAATTTAGCAACCGGTGGCATGTATCTATACTCCAGTCCAACTTGCACGAGCATGTCTGTCCTCCTTCTAGCAGCATCAACTACCTTCTTGCAGTCAGGAACAGTGGTGCACAACGGCTTCTCCACTAGAACATGATGGGGTTTTGGGTGGTTAATAATGTCCATGAGGATTCGATAATGAGTCATGTTTGGACTGGACACAACCACCACATCACAAAGTCCGCTGTCCAGTAACTCTCGGTGCCCTGAAAATACCTTCAATTCAAGTCACTTCAATGTTAGTCCAAAGGAAAGGAGGGTGATAATTAGCATTAGTTGACAGATGAGGTGTGATTATTGATTTTAATACCTCGAGATGCCAACCAAATGATTGGGCTAATTCAACAGCTAGTTGTTGGGAGGGAACATGAGGATCAGCTATGGCAACAACGCCGACGTTTTGACTGCGAAGATGGTAGAGATTGATGAGGTGTTCTCTCCCCATCATTCCCACTCCTACGATTCCGTACTTCACTGTACCATCATCATTCTCGACTGAAGCCATGGTTGGGGTTTTTTTTTCCTTCGTTTGTTTTGGCCTCTCTCGTCCACACAATCCCTTTTAGCATGAGACATATAGACAAAATAGAAGGTAAAAAAAGTCTATTTTATTTTTAATTTGAATTACTATTAAACTTACGATATTTGAAAGAATAATTAGTATGATCTCGGACTCGTATTGTTAATTTGAGCTCCTCGAATTGCAACCATGTTGGTTTTAACAAGTATACGAAGGCGTCGTTGTGGAAATTAGTTAAAAAAAAAATAGTTTTGTGAATTTTTTTAAAAATAAATTATTTTTTAATGTTTAATAATATCATAAAAAATAAAAAATAAGTAAAAATATATTTTTCAGTGTTTGAGTATTACATAAAAATAAACTGAAAAATCACATATTAATATTTTATTTTTTTAAAAATTTGTCTAACATTTATAGATCATTAAATATAATTATCTAATCATTTACAATAAAATAATAAGATATAAAAAGTATGATGGTGAAAGAAAAAGAATTTATTATATCATATATTTATATATAATTTATTTTATGAAATATAATATAAATATTTAAATATAATACTATAGATATATAACTATTTTTTGTTGTT
>Ga0325410_1008628_pt1 | contig 11024 bp, 1 predicted proteins | sample PopdelMetagenome_16_FD_206182 | JGI IMG/M metagenome (GOLD analysis project Ga0325410, IMG submission 206182) | Populus deltoides microbial communities from Bellville, Georgia, United States - Xylem-PdIQD-R3 | ecosystem: Host-associated > Plants > Phyllosphere > Stem > Wood/Secondary xylem...
TTATTTTTTTCAAAATTTCAATTAAAGACTTTCATCTAGTTTCAAGATTTTTTTTATCTATATTTCGGTTGAAATTTTGTTTTTTTAATAAAAATAACATCATTTTATAAGAAGCTTAACGTTTTTCATTGACTGATCTCTTACAAGATAATAGTATGAATAATTGAATATTAAGATAATTTAATTAATAAATTTTTATTTAAGTACTTCGAGTGGAATGAGGTTCATTTTGCTCATTTTCGATTTTTCACCATAAAAGAATTCATAGTGTTAGCTAAAAATACGGGAAAAAAAGACTACCTTCGTTCTATAAACAAATGCATCCACATGGATAAAAGGGTAAATTTACTATTAGAATGTGCTTTAGACTGTAGTTGTGGTTGTTTTTTAAAGTGTTTTTTACTCGGAAATGTATCAAAATAATATTTTTTTTATTTTTTAAAAATTATTTTTGATATCAGCGCATCAAAATGATAAAAAATCATTAAAAAAATATTAATTTTAAGCAAAGAAAAAAATAAAATATATTCAAATTTTTTTCAAAAACACTTTTAAAATGCAAAAACAAATAGAGCATAAGCCCTGTTTATTAAGATAGACAACTAGACGTGGTCTCGTATTATGTAGCGTGTCTATATTTTATTTGTAAAAACTAATATTTTGATTTAACAAGCATGTTTTAAAAAAACCAAAAGAAAAAAATAATGATTTGGTTTATAGCTCATCAGGTTTAACAAGTTAGTTTTAATTTAATTAGATGATTAAAAAAGTACATAATAATAATAAATAGATATTTTTTTTAAATCATGATAACCTAAAAAAAACCATTGAAAGTAAGATATTGGATAAAAAAAAAAGATAAAATAATGTCAAGGTCAAACTAAGATAGTGTGATAAACATGTAACATGAATAATAAAGGGCTAGCCAGCCTGAGATAACCTGGAAAACTCATGACCCGAATCATGAGATCGGAATAACCTGATAAAAAACTAAAAAAAACCATAAAACAATTTTTTTTAAAAAAAAGTACGGACAATGAAATCATAAAAGAAAACAAGCCAAACAAAAGAATGTCGATCCGCATTAATTTTTCAGACCTGTGACCCAGATTATTAGACCAGAAATAGCATACATGAAAAAACAACAAAGCTCAATCCTCATCAAGTCAAATACTGAATGATGAAATTATATATAAAAAAAATTAATTACACAAAAGGATCTAAAATAATAATAAAAAAATGGTAATTAGAAGAATCAGGGTGGAAATTGAAATAAAAAATAAATTAGAGAACAACTACAAATTTTCAATTGGATGGTTAAATCGAAAAGAAAAATAACTTTAACAAGATGATAAAAAAAATTCATATGAATGAGGACCAAATTGAACAAAATAATACATCATAAACTTGGATTGAATGATGAAATGAAAACTTATGAAACTTTTACAAAATGACTAAGGAAAAAAATATAAATCAAAATAACAAGGACCAAATTAAAAAAATAATATATAACAAATTAGAATTGGAGGACTAAATTAAAAACAAATAAGACTTCTATAAAAAGGCTAAAAGCAAAAATTAGAAATAAAAAAAATAAGGATTAAAACTGAAATATCAACAATAAAGATGACCAACCTAAAATTTTTAGGGGAGGAGATAGAAAAGATTGGGGAAAAAAAGAAGAAGGGTCGATTAGTAATAAATCACCTCACCGTAGTCGACACACGATGTCTCAGGAGAAAGAGGACGTGATAGTGCTTTCAATGACACAATGGTAAGGCATTTTATACAATTGGAAGGTGTTACCAGCGCCTCTTAAAGTACATGGACACCTCATACGTGCCTATAAATTTTCCAATTTAATTAATATTTTATTCTTTTTAAAAGACCCAAAGCCCTTTGGTGAACTTGATAATCACCAAAGCCAAAGTGAAAAGACTAAAAGGCCCATGTACATATGGCGTAATATTTTTTATTTATTTCAAGAGTAAACCTATCATTTCACTGTTTTTTTAAAATGAAAAGATAAAAATATCCCTCTTAGCCCTGTTTTAGAAATTCAGACTTTAAGGATAATTTGGTTATTCTGCTATGTAAAAAAAAAAAAAGACACTTATACTTCTAGTAAATTCTTTAATGAGTGATAGACCATATGAAAAGATCAAAATACCTCCAACATAAAGATAATTGGTTTTCTTTGAAGGACAAAAATGTAATTACATAGTTAAAGTGAATAGTAAAATGTGTCTACATGCACAATAAATTTTCCTTCCCCTTTAGTTTTTATTATATATTAAAATCAAATATATTATTAAGAAATAACTTACTAAATATTCTCAAGTTTGCGTTTGAGGTAAAATAGCCATCCAATTTTGTCAAATTAGAGGTAGTTGACCTAGTTCAATTGAGCTCCATTTTCATAGAAGAAGTTACCCTAATGGGAGTCTCCATTTTATATACATGGTGGAGCAATACATTAAAAGTACTCACTTTTATATTGATCTTTTATATAAGTTTTTAAAAACTGATAATTATAAAAAAAAAAAAAGAGATTTTGAACCCTTATCTTTCAATTTCATTCTTATCCAATAAATTTTATTCAACTGCCTTGAATTTTGGGGGGAAATGCAATTATATGAAAAAAAATTGAAAATCAAATTAAAAAAATAAAATTTTTTGCATAATCCAACCATTAATATAACACTCATGCCTTTTAGTTTTCTACTTATAGAAAATCTTATATATGGCTAGCACGTCTCCTAATTCAATATAATTAATTAAAAGGCAAATATTCTTTTCCTTATTTTCCAAACCACGATATCCATTGTCATCCATTTATACTACCTTGGTGAACAGAAGTGTTTAGCATCTAACCATCCTCGCGGTGGCAGAAATCAACAGGAAATAAAAAAGCAGCTACCAGTTTGGCTTTGAAAGTTCATTGGGCATGTTTGGAGAAACAAGACCTCAAATTGATATCACCAACAACCGTTCTGGAAGTTGAAATTAGGTATGGACCATCATTGTCACCGTCGAGCAGAAAATCATCATGCCAGCCAGAAGAAGAATGCCCTCAGAATGGAATCACAATCGCTTGCAGAAAACGCTTACTTTATTTTTATTTATTTAACTGGAGCAGTTACAGCTTTTAACAAGTTAATCCAAGTTAATCTTTTTGTTTAAGAGATTATACTTGTATTTTTAAAAAATATAAATTTTATTTTTTATTAAAAATTAACTTTTTTATATACTTTGAATTATTTTAATATGCTAATCTTAAAAATAATTTTTTTTAAATATTATTTTAATACAAAAATAACTTTAAGAACCAACCGGAACATACTTAACAAAATCCACATCATCATGAAGTCTTCATCCTCCTTGACCTCACAATCCCTTTAAACTTTAAAGGTTGCAATACATGCATTTCGTTTTTCGTTTGCATAAAGGGATCTCTTTGATTGATCAAATCCCAGAATACGAGGCCACAAAATCCAACTACATGCCTCACAGTAAACAGGCAATATTCCTCCCTGCTTTACCAACCACTACAAAATGCATCCAGAAAAGTGCCAAATATATGATTTATATTCTTTCTTTTATTGATGCTTGTTTCCTCGCACATGAATGCTGCAATTTCCCTTTCAGCCCCACCTGGACCGAATTAAGATCCCGTTTGTAACACTGCAAGGTTTTAAGAAACAAAATCATCAATTTTTTTTTCACTTGGCGTATAGCTGCTGTGATTAATCGTGTAACTTGTTCCGCTCCTATCCCGGGTTCGACTCTTTATGTGCACGCCTGTCACCCCCGCGGTGCCTTACCTGCTCCTGGGCTTGCAGGATGTCCAGTGGGCCGTGGAAAATAGTCGTGGTGCGCGTAAACTGGCCCGGATACCCCACGTAAATAAAAAAAAAAATCATCAATTTTTTCTGTTTTAATTAAAAAAATTATTTTTTTAATTTTTATTTAAAAATATATTAAAATAATATTTTTAATTTATTTTTTACATGATTCATCAAATTCAAAAAAAATAATTCAAAGTGTCATAAAACTCCAGTGCAAAAAAAGGTCGATAATTGTCAGTCGCTAGCCCATCAATTCCTGCACCCACTGTATTTTCCCAAAATCTCAAAGTTCTCTGTGTCCCATTCTCAAATCTCTCATTTATTTTTATTATGGGAATTTATCATTTATTTAAAAATGAGATTTTTTTCTTTTTTTAACAATTAGGTAGATACATCATGGAGAGTTGGAACTCCCTTCGATACATGTGAATAGGTTTATGAATACTTATTTTCGCACCTATGGTTTTATACAAAAAAAGAAAAAAAAAAGAGGAAATGCAATTCCGGATTTATTAATGATAAATCCCAATTAATCAATCATAAATGCGTCTAATAAAAATCTAATTACTGAGGCCGGGTATGAACAAACCAATCCAGAAACTAGACAAAAATTAACAAAATACACTTCAGACTTTTAATTAAGAGGGGGAAAAAACAATTTATATAATCAAATTAAGATTGCTAGCAACAAAATACGTTCCCAGGTTCCAAAACTCTATGGGCAAACGAGAAACGAAAGTATTACTAAGTATATAACCATATTTAATTTATTTCCCATCCACAGAAAATCCTGATTTCCAGTATCAACCTCAACAACATCAACAACAAAACTGATTAAAGAAAAAAAAAGAAAAAGAAAAAGACTGTGGTAGCGGCAACAAATTGTGAGGTGGGGAGTGATTATACGGTGAAAGGAGCGGAGACGAAGTCTACCTGGACAAGCTAAAGAGATTGCGAAAGAAACGAGAGAACACAAGACGAATCCTAGGATAAGCCCTGACGGTGTACAAGGATGTCTGGCGTAATACATCCTCCATGGTCTCCACGAATAAGTTTAGAGATCGAATGGGCGGAACGTAGAGAGTCAAAGGCACCGCCGAGAAGGCCACCGCGAAGAACAACTGCAGCATAGTTAGATCGATTGACTGGTCGTTGAGCTTTTCTTTTTTTTGGTCAAGACCCAAAATAGGTTGGTTTGAGAGAGAGAGAGAGAGAGTAATTTATTATTTGTGTAATGATTGTTAATTTGATGATAAGGATATGGAAGGGTAATTGAATGTTTGTATTTATAGTGGTGGTACAAGGTTGCTAGAGCTTATTTCCAACTGTATTTTTAATTATGTTTACATATGTTTTAAAATATATATATTTTTTAAAAAATCTCAAAAAATTAATTTAATATATTTTTAAAGTCTACAATTAAATAGAAAATGAATAAAATAATTGGTGAAGATTTTTTAATATTTAAGTCAAATCGTAGTGGATAAACATCAACTGGTTATGATATCTTTTTTTTTTAAAAAAAAAAGCATGATGAAAATGTTGTAATTTTTATCTTCTAGAAAATATGCTTGGAAAACTTTTAGGATTTGTCTGGGTGTACGAAAACAAAACATTTTGGTTTTTTGAATTTTTGAATTTTTTTTTGAAATTTTGAAGGAAACCAGGTATTCTTAATATAAGATCTGTATCTTATAGTGTATGTCTACAACTCAATATTATAAAAAATTATTGGAAAAACGCACGAGGATCTCATAAATATTTTAAAATGCCCTTTGAAAAATTTGAAGTTTTTTTAATATTATTGTATTATTATATTATTATTTAATATATTAGGTTGGGTTAGGTCGACAGCGGCCCAATAGACTCTATCTCTTTTTTTAGGGTGGGCTAAACTCAGCCTAACCATATGGGCCGAGCTAAAACAAGTCCAATCCAACTCAATCGGGTTAGGCCAACTGGCGGCCCAACAACCCCTCCTTTTTTTTTTTGGGTTTGGGCTGGGTCGAAATGGGTCCAGCCCACATGGTTGTTGGCCCAGCCTAACAACCACATTAATTATTTTCACTTCAGGCAGAATTGCATGCAATGGCTAAATGAATCGGGGAAGAAGAAGAAAAGGAGGAGGAAGAGGAAGGGGAGTAGGCTACCTGGTGTAGCGGTGGTGGCTGATCGTGTTAGAACATCGACGTGAAGCTGGAGGCGATGTTAGTGGAGGGTCCGATGGTGCAGAAACAGGAGGGAAAAGGGATTTGTGGTGGAGAGATGAAATTTACAGAGGCTATTCTTAACACAAAGGTAGCCTGCTGGTGGTCGTGCTGACAGCTTGTGGTGGAGCTGGTGGTGGATATGCTGGTGGTGAGATTGTTGCTGGCTGAAGAGGTGGAGAAAGAGGGAAAGAATAAAATTGGTAGAAAAGAACCAGGGAAAAGATGATTTATAGGGGTGGAAAATGGATATTTTGTGTTTAATTGCGCCAAATCTTAGCCCTTGATTCAGCTCCGAAGGATTTAACTATTGGCTCAAAGTGTGTATAAGGAACTGTCAATTTTGACAATTGAAAGTTGCTTGAGTTGGTGTCTTTGGGCTGGCACCATAGCTGTTGTAGTGTCAATCGGCTAGAAAGGACCATACTGAGATGTAGTCAGATGTCGGGTGATCATTTTTGTGCAAGTTTTGTCAAATTTAGTGGAGAGATAAAGCATTAAATGCCCCTAAAAATAGCCAATTGAGCAATCTTTTCAATGAAAATTGAAGAAGAAGATGAACACTAACCAAAATAGCATCGTTTTGGTAAAGTTCAATTTAGTCATTCGATTTATGATTTCTCTCAATTTCACTCCTGATTAATTTTAAACTTTTAATTTCATGCAATTTTGCACTTGACGAACTTCAATTTCAACCTCGGATTTCAACGTTTTTCTCATTTTTGTCTTTGATCTTGAATTTATGCAAATTGACCATAAATTAACCATTAAACTTTTAATTTTTTTTAATTTCACCTCTGATTTCATCCAATTTTATCCCCATAGTGCGACGCCTTTTACATATAGGTTATTGGCTGTGAATTTCTTTAATTTAGCTCTTAATTGACCTCAAAACTTTAATTTTCTTGTGATTTTACCCCTGTTTTGAACCAATTGATTTTGTAAGAATTAAATTTGATCCTCTAAAATTTCAATCTTTTCAATTAAGCCCAAATTAGGCTTCAAAACTTAATTTTTTACCAATTAAACCCCTAATAAAATTAATTTGACTCATTTAAAGTATAATTAAGTCCTTATACCTAATTAAATCCTTTAATTGGACCCAAATTAATTCTTAAACATAATTAAATTCTCAATTCGGCCCATGATTAAATCAATTTGACCTATTAAAAGTCTAATTATGTTCCTGAGCTTAATTTTTATATAGATTCATTCAAAAATTATTTAATTTAACCTGAAATCTGCATTGTTTCTTCTGTTTTCGTACAAAAGAGTACTATTAGGCTGCTAAAATGTTAGTTTGGGAATGCATCTCTAAATTTTAAATTCTTAAAGATTAGAAAAGAATTGCATGCTCATTAACATGTTTGCATGAACTATGAATATTTTTACTCGCACACTGACATATATACATGTTATGCTTGGCTCAATTAACAATGCTAGAACACGATTGCTCAAAATATCTTTATAAAAATTGAATTTATTTGTAGGATAGTGTGACAACAATTGGCATCAGGACGTCAATATTTGTAGAAAATGCGTTTTCATCTACTATCTGGTGCGAAATCGAGGCAGCGAAAAACTGAATTATATATATATATATATATATAGGCGTGTGTGTGTGAGAGGGAGAGGAGAGAGACCATATTAATTTACGAGGAGAATTAATTATTTGGGTCACAATGGGTTACAAGCATAGTTTTAAGATCCCGTCCGGTAGCTAGCCTAGTCTAAGACTTGAGTTTTGGATTTTGACAGGATCATCAAGTTAGTTGGGTCATTTTTTAAATCAAAATGATGTCATTTTATAAAAAAAATAAATAAAAGTCAACGTGTTTGCAACTGGGTCGCCGAGTCACACCGGGTTTTTTTTTCCTTTGTTTTTTTTAACCCGGTCTGGTTTCAACCTCAGATCAATCGGGTCCTGAATCAACCGCGGGACGGATTTCAAAAGTATGGTCACAGGGGACTAAATCCCACAATCGAGCCTGACAGGAAAAATTCCTTCGATGAAATAAAATTGTAAATGAAAGGGAAGTTTATGCTTTTAGGTTTACGATAAGGTTTATGCATTTAAATATTAAATGACATTTGACTTTCTCAGCTAAGAAACACAAGTGGCCGCCGTGACAAGTTTTTAACTAGATAAGTTGTCCAACTTCTTCGTGCCCATTGGAGGGGTTAGCTTCCTGGGGGCGGGGCTTAGGCGGAGCCAGTGGTTTTTGTTGTCACAGGAGCATTGGAATATTAAACTTTAGGTGAAATTCGGTACGGGATTAAAAAATAAAAGGTGAATTATTACATCATGAGTAGTGAAAATAAGAGCAGTTTTTTAGGATGTAAATACTGATATTTAAGGATGTTTTGTGTGTTAATAAATTGAAGAGTTAAATATCACTGAAAATAGAAAAAAATTATTAATGATCGGTGAAGAGAAATAAAGATGAAAAATATTAATTTAATATTTCTTTAAACAAAAATTAACTTGAAAAGTATATTAAAAAACAATTTAAACACACCCTGAAAACAGATAATGGCTCCAGCACATTTCTCATTAGGAGGAACTTCAGAAATAATTAAATACACAATGGAATAAAATACAATAAGCAATAGGGGTGTTGTTAAAAATAAAAAAAAAAGAAATTAAATTTATTTTCTTAATAAGTCCATTTTTTTTTTCAATAGAGTTCAATTGCTTTTGTACTTCCTTACACCTCTTTAGCATAAATTTATTAATCTAACCTTTATTATCATCTCCTCATTTCTATTGTAAATACTAAAAAATCAGTTTTTATGATTTTTTTTTTAAGAAATGAAAAACACAGTAACACATAGTATTCATCTCCTTGTTAACAAAAACAACTAAATAATATATGTTCAGTTCTTTTTTTATTTTTTTATTATAAAGAGTGAATCACCTCAATTTTATTTTAATTTTTTTTTCAATTAAATCCTTCTATAACCTAATTAGATAAAGTTAGACTTCAAATTACAGTATATAGACCAAATTAAAAGATAAAGAGCTAAAATATAAAAAACAGAGAAAATATATGGCTAACTTAAAAATAGTAACAATTTTCATTCTAATCTCAAAGTTTATTTTCGTTGCATTTCAGTATCTGAGTTAAAAAGATAAGAGAGAAACTCATCTGAAAACAACAAGGAAAGAGAAAGTTATTGATTGTCATGATTGCATTAGTTAAAATGATCAATTTTGATGTCGAAAAATCTCATTTGACAAAATAAGTTTGATCCTGATGATTTTTGGTCTTTATATTGCTTGAAAAGATAGATCTGGATCGAAAGAAAATTTTTTTAGATAATTTAATTTAGTATTTTTTAATCAATTTAGGATATTCTGACATGAGAGATTAATTTAATGATGTTTATAGGGTGTTTTTTTTTGTTTAAAATGGATTGTAAAATATTTTTTTCTAATTAATTATTCCTTCATATACTTGTAAAATGTTTTTTTTTGCTTCAACAATGATCTTGTATCAAAAACAACATTTCATCTCTAAAGTTTATTACTGTATACTCATAATATAACTCATCAACCTCTTAAAACAAAACAAGTCGAAGAAAATTGGTATATGATTCGCTAGCGGAGGGGTAGAGAGATAGTTGAAATGAATCAATTTTGAGCTGTTTTTGTTGGTGGGAGTCGTGATTTTGGGTTGGATTTGTCTCAAGATAAATGGCTTATTGTTAACGACAAAGGCAGTGGTAGCTTTTCATAAACCAAAAAAATATAATGAAAAGTTGGTTGGAGGTTTAGTAGGTGGAAGATTAGATGATGGTTTGTATAAAGTTTGAATAACAAACATTATCTGCATAGAAGTAGAGCTCAGGCCATGTGATTGCGAATATTTTTTAAAATATTTTTTTATTTAAAAATATATTAATTTTTTTTTATTTTTAATATCAATACATCAAATACTAGAATTATTTATTGCTTAAAACTGGACCGGACCGGAAATATAAAGTATTAGATAAGTGATACTCTATGGGCCAGTCCCAATTTTTTTCATTGTAAAAAAAAAATTAAGGTGATGGAAGTATTTTAAAAAAAGCAAGACTCCGGTAATTAATTTGATTGAATTTAATAAATTTTTATAATTTTAATAATATAAATAAATAAAAAAAGACGTAGCATGTCAAAACTACAACTTGATGATGATATCAATAAAAAGCATAGAAAACATATGTGTGTTGGCCATGTGTAGTTCCATGTTTTGACTCCTTAAGTTTAGTATGTGTATTAGAGTAATTCTAACGCGGGAGTTAAATGAATAGTAAAAAATAAAAAAGTAATATTTTAACTTTTTTTTTCTTGTTTTTCTTGCTCTAAGAAAAAAGCTAAACAAAATATTAAAATACCTTTTCTCTCTCACAAATAATATTTCTACATATCTCTTAAAAAAGAAAAAAACTAATAAAATAAGGCCAACAAAAGAATAAACCAATTAAATATACCCATGTGGAAAAAAAATAACATCAAAATCATTAAAAAAAATAAAACACTTATTTATTTCACTCCAATACAATTTATTTTTCAAATGGATTTTTTTATATTAGAATATACATAATAAAAAAACTTACATTTATACTATTTAAAATATTATTTTATCAATTTACCTCTAATCTTAAACATGGTATTAAAAGAGGGGATCTATTCGGACCAGGCCGGCTGTAGCCTTTTAAGCTAGAGCCCAAGCGACGACGATGTTGTTCTTTGGGCCGTGGTCTAAACTTTATTTTCTTAAGATTTGTATACCATCACCAATAATTTTATTTTAATATATTTCCAATCTAACGTGCTTTGAAAAACACCAAAACTCTGACTGACCCTACCCTCGTCACATTCCCTTCATGTTGCTGTCCTCTCTCCCGCCAACCGGCACCTGACTATCATATAAACTTACAAAAACCAAGTTTGAAACCCAGGGGCAGAGTAACGAACCCTCCC
>Ga0325410_1008631_pt1 | contig 11022 bp, 9 predicted proteins | sample PopdelMetagenome_16_FD_206182 | JGI IMG/M metagenome (GOLD analysis project Ga0325410, IMG submission 206182) | Populus deltoides microbial communities from Bellville, Georgia, United States - Xylem-PdIQD-R3 | ecosystem: Host-associated > Plants > Phyllosphere > Stem > Wood/Secondary xylem...
AGGGCACATTTTGTTTATTTTTCTGCCTGTTTGGGCTTTGAAGGCAAGGCATCTGGGCTGGCCTGAACGACATGAAGGGCATACTGTTTGGGCTTGACTCGAATAGAGTGAAGTGTAGGTCTCTTGGGCCTAGCATCAACAGTTGGATTTCTTTTCGGGCACCGTACGACTTCTTTTAAAAAAATTCCTAGAAAACTTGTTGTGACGGAGAAAACATTGCACTTTCCTAATATTAAAATGTAAATATTCATATCGATGATATTCTGCCATTTTTATATTTTGATATTTAAATAGTGATTCTGTTTCAAAATATCTTTTTATTTTAAAATATAATGAAATGATATATTTTTTATTTTTTTAAATTTATTTTTAACATTATTATATTAAAATAATATAAAAACAAAAAAATAAATATGTTTTTTTAAAAAAAAACACTTTTGAAATGATGAACTCCTACTGTGCATTCTTTCTTACAAGTTTTTCTCATCTCAACTTTTCTTAAATACTAAAATGAATAAATGCCAGTAATCAAAACAAACTCGAAGAAAAATACTAAACTATGTAAATCATAACATTATTTTTCATGAGATTTTAATAAGATGTGTGCTCTCATATTATTAATACTATTTAAACTTACTGCAGTAGAAATTTATTTTATTTAAATATAAAAACTAGTTTAATCATCGTCTTCATTCATGTCCCATATAGATTTTGGTGCGAATTCAAACAAATAGAATAGAAAATTCTGCATGGGTTTGCTAAACCATTATTTTCCCTCCAATCTGCCAAGAATGGCCTGCCTAATAACGGTGTATCAATTGCTTGTATGCTTCCTTATTCTGGGAGTAATAGTCAATCTCCGCCTGCAAAGAATTCACATAAAACCATGAGAACTTGCATCATGCAGGAATTTAAGAAGATATCAGAGCAGCCTCTCCTTTATTGCACCGTGCAGCTTGGAGGGTCCAAAGCATTATTGTGAACAGCTTTCTCGATCACTAGGTGCAAGCCAGCACTTATTTTGTTTCAAAGCAACTTCTAGGACCATTTCTACATAATTGTTAAAACAAATTTGAAATAAAAGAGTTTTTTAGACACCCAAGGCAACTGAAATCCCGCCTCGATATCCTTAGTTTAAGAAGTAAACCCAACATCGTCCATCTATACCATAGCAGATCCTCACTGATTTTATGTCCTTGCATATTACTATTTGTTAAACCAAAACAGGACCTGTAATGGTCTACTGCTCTTACATACCATTATTCTAGCTGATAAATCCAATATTTATGACAGTATCATTGGTCGAAACTGTTACAAGCAAACCAAAACTGAAGGCTTCATTTAAGCATGCACTTCCTGGACAACTCAATTATGGGAAAAACTAGTGCAGCTGTAAGAATTAGCCCAAGATGGATCAAGGGCATGAACCCCCATTTAAGACTTAGCTGATAAAGTAGGATTCCCGGATTTCCATGCCAAATTGAGCTTGAGAAATAAGAAATTCTAATATTTTATTCAGATTCTTAGTGAGTAGGTTCAGCATCATCATTCGAAATGATCTTCATAGACATACCTTGCGAACTCCTTTTATAGCAACCAAAAGCTTTTCCCCAATAAGATCCTCCAACACACTGTCTTTCTTAAGAGCTTCTAGAGATTCAGGAAGTGATTGAGGCAATCTAGGAAGGTTTTCACAGAGAGAAGGGTTTTTATCTGTTTCAATGTCAAGAATGAATACATTAGATGCCAGTGAATTTTCTTCAAGAACAGGAGCAGAGGCAAAGGAATATCACTATGCAAAATCAGCTACACAGGGATGTAAGAACTGAGCTCTAGTCAATGTTTGAGATAATGTGTAGAGAAAGAAACACATATGCAGATTTAGGAGTTCACCCAGGCCTTTAATTTAGCAATTAATATGCAACTTTTCAGTTTTTCCAAATGGTAAAGAAAGAATAAAATTTGCAGTAAAAAAGAAAAATGAGTATATGAAGTGACCAATAGCAATATGGATAAACAAAAATGTTAGAAGGTCGAAGAAATGACCAAAAAATAATGGTTAAAGTAGTGCAGAAAAATCCTTATGCCAAAAAAAAAAAAAAGCAGTTGCGGAATTTTATATCAGGCTAGATTGTACAGCACATTACTGGTGATAAAAAGTTTGCTTGCGCAGAAAGCCTTTGTTAAAGCACTACAGGGGAAGTGAATAAAAATACAGATCTTGAGTTCTAAGAAACTTGCTCAGGTGCTAACCACTAAGGAAGTGGAAATTCATTGGTGTGTGGAACACTGACAAAAGCTTGTCAGTCTACTGCCACACTAGGTATCAGTGTTCCACAAGAAAACCACTTTCTACAACGTTGTTCACATTTATGGAATTAAAACCAACCTTTTGACTAAAAAAAAGTACCACTGAATTTAAAAATTCACTAGCTAGATGCAATGTGAATAACTCGTGTCAATTAAGCTCAAAACGAAAAATACAAATGAAGCAATTCCATAAAAGCTTCCTTCATGTCTGGAATTATCAAAGATGAAATAAACTTACCAATAGGTTCAGGCAGACGAAGATGCTTTCTAAGGCCATCTATGCCAGCAGCCCCTATAGCAGCCAAGCCCAAGTATGGATTTGCACATGCATCGAAAGATTTAATTTCAAAGTTGCTCACCAAACCATCTATGATACCAGGTGGGCAAGCAGTTCTTAATGGAGCTTCCCTGTTTTCTTTTCCCCAACACTGGTATGCTCCACTCCATGTGTTTGGTTGTATTCGATCATAACTACAGACACCGACAATTGGAAGGGATATAAACATAGTGTACAAGGAGAAAATTTCCAGCAAGTAATATTGAGTAACAACCTATTTAGAGTAGCATTGAGAAAGTTAAGATTCCCACAAGTTGTGCATCCAAGATGGAAAGGTGCACATGCACTTGGCTGTTTTTAAGTTAAAGTCCTTTGGAATCTTACTCGAATATAAGACCTAAAACTGAAATTTGATTGGCAAACTAAAAATGCAGTATTCCTATGTTAGGAAATACGTTAGAGGAGACTATAAGCTTAAGTTTTAGCAAGAAAACCCCTCGCGTCATTTATCCATAACGAGAATGAGAAAACACATCAATTAGAAGGTTAGGAATCACAAAGAACCAACATAAAATATAAAAAAGACAACCTATTTGGAATTGGCGCTGTGAAGGCCAAAATCGAAGGAAGATGATGCAAAACCCCGGCCATAAACTCCTCTCCAATGCTTGAAATCCCATGCTTGGAAGATCCACCAGATGCCATAAAAACATTTTCTCCATTTCTCAACAAGCTAATGTGCACATGGGATCCAGAACCAATGTCATCTAATGCAAGCCTAGAGAAAAAGCAAATGTCTTTAGATTAAGATTAAGCAGAGCAGAATATTAGGTTCTATAAAATTCAGAACCAGACATGAACAGTGCTTAAAAAATATAGCCAAGTAAACTTATAATGTCCACTGTCGGAGCATCCAAACTAAGAAGATTGTATTAAATCATAGACGATAGTTTTGCACAAGGTATGGTGATACTTTGACTTCAATAAAAACAAAATGAAACAATTATTCAAGCGAAATAGGTAAAGCATATTGATGATGCCTTTATTAAAATGAAGTTATTATTTTCAAATCAATACTTGTCATTCAGCGAGCATCTTCTTATATTCAAAACTCCAATAGCAGAAAAAGTATTTTTTCCAGTCTCATACTATGAACAAGAAAACAAATATCTACCATATAAAAAGAAAATAGTGAACCTACTTTGGAACAAAAGTTGCCAATAATCCATGTTTCCTTGCAATAGCCCTAATAACTTCACGGGTATATATCAAGTTGTCAGCAGAGAGTGGGCAGGTCGTGTGTCCCATGGCCAATTCAAACTGACCTTTCCCAGCTTCTGCATGTAACTGTAAGAACATACCAAAATGAGAGGGAGGGAGGGCAAAAGGACAAGAAGAGAGAAGGACTTTCGATGAAAATTAAAGACTACATTATTCAATATTTTTCTACGGAAAACCAAACCTGTTCTTCTTCTCAGTCTATTGGAATGCATAATTGAGAAAGCTTTTATACGATAACAGAAATGTATAAGCTTCAGTAAATCATTTCCCAATTTTTTAGTAGTGAAACTGCATAACTAAAGCACTATGAGTCTATGTGAGCTGTTTTGGTGGGGAAATCATTGAAGACTGGTCTATAGAAATAGAATGTGCTGGAAACAACAGTTTGAACTGCTTCGTCTTAGGTGGTTTTTAATTTCATATGCATTTTTTTTTTATAATCAGTGTTCTAGTAGTCTGTTTGATTCAATGTCTTATTTTCATTTGTGTCAAATTAAGGAATACAACTGAGTTTCTAGATTTATTTTGAATGCTTGGAGCCTAGAGTTTTTCTCCTTCCCCTGTTCTTCTATTTTTCACAAGTTTTCTTTTTTGCTTGCTTCAATATTCGGATAAAAAGCTACTGTTCACAGCCTATTCCTAACCTATTACTTCTAAAACAAGTCTTATTCAACCTTAATTCCACATTGATTTTAGTATCATTCAACTAAGTCATTGGCAAGCACTTTATGGTGTGATTTGAATTCCTATGGTGAGCCCTGATTTTTCCTTTCTGTAAACAGTCTTTTAGTCGAGAGCAGCGGTTAAGGCATTTTGTATCAACACTTAAACATGAAAAGGTCAGACATGTCTAACTACCAATAATGGCAACATATAGTTGGCATACTTCTGGTTTATTGAAAATGCTTCTAAAATTTGAATCTGTTAACAACGTTTGAGTTGTCTACAATACCTGCTCCACTGTAATATCCAAGGAATGAAGAGCACCAACTATTTCATCAAGTATGGGGGAAACTAAATCAAATGATGCTGTGGAGCAGTAGGGAGCTGAGTCAATGGGCACCCATTCTTCTTTCCCTTCCCTGAAAAAGATTTTCTGCTTCAATTTAACAACAAATGTCACAGCCAATTTGATGCTTAAAGGACAAAAGGTCATATACCATGATACACTCTTCAAGAGCACAAACTCATTTTCAAAACCTGCATCCATTACCTGAATATAGGCAATAGAAAATCAGATGACAGATATCTAATATGAAAATATAAAATAAAGTACTTCCCATTTGTAAGTATCAAAGATATAAATGCCGGACATACCAAGTCGAACTCATCCTTTAAAACTTTTAAAACCCTGCGTAAGGCCTCTCTTGGGCAATATTCCCAAGGTTCACCAGGTCTAAGATGCATGTCAGCCAAAACCATTTCCTGCCGTTCCATCCTATAGTGGAAGAAACAGTATTAGTACAAATAGAGAGCAATTATAAGCATTTTCAAATCCCCTCAATAGACACTAAGGGAACACAAACTGAGATTTTTAAATTATATGTGAACTTTTTATAACCTAAGAACATTTGTAAAAAGTATTTCTACACCATCTTCTCCTTGCAAATTGGTTATGCTGTTGAATGAGCAATCTGCAACATTTTTATTTTCTGCCAAACAAATGTGACTTTTAGCTAAATCAGTGACTCAAGATAAATAAGTGGTCGCCCAATACTTGTAATTTTTTTTAGGAACTTAATATTGTCTATTGTAGGGATATAAGGTGGTTTTTCGAATGAAATGGAGAAGTGAGACAACCACCATAGCAGTTCTAGGATACGAAGAGGACAGCTGCCAATGCTGTTCATTCAGGATGACATCATATTAGTTTTAATTTCTGCGGTCCTTTAGTGAGATAGGATGTAGGATAGCACCTTGCATCCCTATGGTGCAGCTTTTTGAGGGCTTTTAGAGTTGTTTCCCCATCTGATATTCAATTTTAGAACTCTTGTCTTGATTTTTTGTTCCTTTTCTTTATTGGAGGATGTCCTCCTCGCCAAATTGATAATGCACCTCTTTTCTTTCTAATCAAAAGCTCTTTTATTTTAAGAAATAGCAAATTAACTTCTCCTCTAAGGATAACCTTATATTTTTTTGTGGCCTGAGTTGATAAAAGTCAGGCACAAGTATCTGGTGATCAAGAACATGCAATATCCAAGTGGAGTGCCTTTGCCTAGGGATCTGATAATGAGAATAAAAAAGTGGAACTAGAGCATAAATTGTTCTCTCTGGCAATCTTCAGTCAGATGCCTGATCTGGTCTGTACTAGGTCCTTGAGCACTAATCTTTCACAGGCATATTGACATGTTTTAGTTGCAAATGAAAATTTAAAAAACAGAAAGTGCATGGAAATACATGGCAGCATAAAATAAAACACCAGGGACAATCTCAGATGTAGAAATAGTACCATGGAATGTTCTTTCTGGTTGTTACGTCAGGTATTAGTCTGATCTCACCTACTCCAGTAAGACCAGTCTCATCTGCTGGAGAATCAGCAGCTGAACTCATCCCCATAGACGCATGAGTCAAGCCGACACCATTCTTCCTAACAATGTCACTGAAGCGCTTTACTGGAACAGCCTGAAAAGACAAACGGAAATTAAAACTATAAAACTAACTATGCTAGAAGACTAATAGTGAGGTCTAGAATGCTTTCAAGTTTTCCCATATGTCACACACCAAAGGAAGTTTATAATTCTTTTCTATGCTTCCTTAAAAAATCTCTCATGGAATCATGACAAAGGCAGAACCAAGCTACGGGAAAGCACTATCAAAAATCCAAATTTTAAAATAAAACTTACACGACATCGGTGCTGTCCAGAGGTGTCAACCCACATGACACGAACAAGTGAACTGCTATTTTCTAGAGCTCTACTCTCAATCTTCACAGGGTTGACAGAAACAGTATCCTTTGAACTAAAAGCATTTGCATCCACATTAATCTTGTAAAATTTAATAGCATTTAGAGCAAAAATGTCTTTAGCTGCTTCAATAGCTTCAGCTAATGTGAGATCACCATCAATGCATGCATCACGTAGAACAGAAAATAAACATTCGCGTGCTTTCTTTGCACCTGAAAAGGCATGAGCAATAGTTTTAAATGATAATCTTTATAAAGCTTCCAAGAAATATGGCAACTCCATAAGTTTATTAGAAGGAAAAAAGCATGGTCTTTCAAACTTCCTAATTTACGAAACCAAAAAATACTGGTACCCCGTCGATGCTTCCACATGCTCATTTTCCTACAAACTAATTTGGTAGTGATGTATGTATGCATCAATGACTGATTACTCCACTAAGAAGGGAGCATGTCAGCATGCAGAAATGTTCCAAGGACAACAGAAGCCTTTGCTTGGGATCAAGTATTTTCCTTACTTTTCTTGAAGGAAGATTGATCCTAAGTTAAACAAGAACAAATCCCTAGCCATGTGCAATTTTTTGAAATATTCCTAGCTGTCACCTCCACCATAATGAAGTGACAATATATGAAATACTAGTCTTGTAGAGATTGAGAAACATCCAATGATATGAAATATAAAGAAAACATATTCTGACATGGTTGCCACAGGAGTCTAGTATAAAACTTGTATCTTATGTAACCATAGATAGATACATTTTGGACAGTAAATTAGCTATTTTCTTACATAAAAGACACAAAAAATTGATAAAGTATGTTAATCCTAAGAAATTAGGCCACAGTCCAACATCATCACATACAATAAGACACAAAAGGAACAGTGCATCTACTTTATAGTCATGTGCAGAACACTTACAAAATAAACTACAGACTTTAGATCAATGAAAGTTCAGGCAAAACATGCATTATTATCAAGACTGGATATAATATCCATTCACAAGAAACTAAACAAACCTAAGTAGTAAGTTTCAGGAAATGCATAGCCATCTGTGCTGAACATAACCTGCAGGTTCGTTGACATTGACATCAAACATCATTAGTATAGACAAACTTCATGAGCATCATTGGAAAAGAACAGATAAAACTCATTGAAGATAGAGTTCTGAAATGTGTAAACTGATCACTATGTACAGAATCCATTTTTCCTGTATTTTCTCAATAGGGACTGTTGTCACCTTCTTTATTGGGGCTAATTCCAAAAGTTCATTGACAGAAGATATCATGCCATGGACACTGAGTTTAGGAACAGCCAATCCAAAGTCAAGGTACACCTGAAAGTAAAGACATTGGATCATTTTCACAAGAATTTGTGGGCAAGCATCGTAATTACATGTATAGAAAGTAAAAAGAATTCATTGGAAACTAATGATTTCACCTGGGGATAAACAGAGGCAAGGTATGATGCTTCCTTTGAAAATGGGTATGATGCATGTAAGAGAACAACTCGACACTTGGAAAATCTCTCATCCTCAAGAAGCATTCGAAGATGAAGAGGATTGGACAACCGTAAATCCAAATCTTTGTCTCCAAAACTAAATTTGAGAAAGAATAGTTATTTAATAATTAAAAAAAAATGTAGGAGCATTTAGATTATCAATTCCTTGTCTTAGCTATAAATAGGGAAACGAAAATAATGATTGCATGTGGATCAAGCTGAATCCATCCACCCCACCCACAGAAACTAACAGTTTCCTTTAAACTATTTAGTTACGGCCATTAGAATTTACATGGCAATACTTGAATGAATGAGGTCCTTAACATTAACTTCAAAATTAAAACTATTAAGCTTCACATATTGGGTTTTCAGCTCAATGGTACTCTTGCCAAGCAAGAGAGTGAGGTCTCAAGTTCATGTCCCACCTTTGTCAATTCATCACTGATCTCAAAAAATAAATAAATATATAAACAACAGTCAGCTTTGGACTGAAGTCTAGGTTTCCAGTTCCTTTTCCATAATTCCCAGAAATAATCAGAGCACAAGTGCAACTAGTTTAACAAAGCCAAAAATCTTTTTTACCCGGTGTGTATCTGCATCGGCAAGTCAAAGCTTAGAGAAACCTCTAGACTCAGCGTGAAAATATAATCGATAAAGCTTTTGTTTGCTATGCGAGTAGGGTTCCCATCTGCAAAGAAGAATGGATCAATTATTAAATGCAATAATGGTAGAACAGAAAAATCCACATTTCACACTCACCACGTAAAACTTCAGTGAGGCCTTTCTCAGCATCTTTTCTAGCAACATTTGTATTAATTTCTAGACCACTGCGGTATGCAGCTATGCTTTTCAAACCAACTATCTTATCAGCAACTGTAATAGATTGTAAGAAACTAACAGAAAAAAAGGACAGCTCTACTTATAACCATTAAAACATAAAATAGCATATGCACAAAAATGCCCACAGCTAACTAAAAGGATATGATTTCAATTTTCTAACAAAAGCTTCAGTGAACTTGTCCAGTGTCCAGCCATCTGGTATCTCCTGTAAAAACACAGAATAAAAAGAACAGCCTCATAAGACCCTAAAATTAAAAGGGCCATAGAGACACTGATGACTGCATATAAAAATTCTGAATTTTTAACAAATAAAATAATATCATTCCATCAAAAAAAAAAAAAATAGGTGAGTGATTTTAAGAAAAGAAAATAATAATCAGAGATCAGGAAAAAAAAATTAAGAAACCAGTCAAGGGTCATTATTAATTTCTACCTCTTGATCAAAATTGAACTCAAGGTTTATATATTAATGCCTCATTGGCCTAGATATTAATGCCTGCTTCATAATACACAACCTCCATTAAAACAAAAAGGTATGACCCCAACAACCATGAAAGCTACAAAGAATTAATATCACAGACTGGCTTAAATACTGATAACATTAATTTAGTGCAAAATATAAGAGTATCTCACACTATCAAGAATTTCCTCAGCTAAGGTTTCAATTCTCAAAATTCGACCAACAAAAGGAGCCAAACTCCTGTGCCACTCAATACCAAGCTTCTCATCCAATTTCAGTCCATCGTCAATCAATATAGCAGATATCCTCGCAGCTTCAAAGCATTTCAAGCTACTAGATTCCAACCCTGACGATCTGCGATATTCTTCAACACCTTTCAATGAATTCTCACAGCCATACAACTCCGCAATCTCCCTCACATTTCTCTGCCAAAAAACAAAATAAACCCATAATTATTATCATTATGATTGCATAAAGAAAGAAATACGTGAAGATATACGTGTTATTTTTGTCCGTGTGAGGAGGGTACCTTGAAGGAGAGGGAGTGAGGGGCAAAGGACAAGGCAGCGGTGCCAGTGGCTTCAGTGAAGGCATTGATGAAAGAAAATGAAGAATCGAGAGCTACAATGTTGTGAGCATGAGCGTCTACTAATCCCACCTTCTCTATTGCTTCTCTTAACTCTGAAAACTCCATTTTCTTGATTTCTTGTGTGTGTGTCTGTGTATTGCCTGTTTATTTGACCAGAGGTAGAAGAAGCGGTCCTTTTTGTGTTCGGTTTTGGACCTTTTTCCAGTTCAGTTATTAGTAGTGCCCAATTCTATGAAAGGAAATTAATAATTAATTATAAAAACGTGACCTTATAAGCGTAGATTGACTTTTTCCAGCATGTGTATTTGGCAGTATGGTAGTAGTTGCTTTTTAAATAATTTTTGGTGTTAAAATATATATTAATAATTTTTTTATTTTTTAAAAATTATTTTGAATATCAACATATCAAAACGATTTAAAAAATATAAACCATACTTAATTTTAATAAAAAAATAAAATTTAAAATTTAACGAAACAAAACGCACAGCAAAACACTTTCTCTGTCAGGCATGGCCTTATTTGTCAATAAATCTCCAGTTGGTTTAAAAATGCGCGTCAGATAATTTGAGGGATATTCATAATTATCTTATAAAAATAAAATAAAAAGTGATTTCCCATAAAATATTTTTCTAATGTTCTCATGTTTAGTTATAAAAAAAAACTAATCAATAAAATTTATTTTACAGCAAAAAAATTAAATTTTAAATAAAAAATATTATCCAGTTTAAATATCAGAAAATAAAATGTCAATAAGATATTATATAAGTCTCAAGTGATTTAAAAAACTTATTTATAACTATATTAAGTCTGTATAATTATGTATACAATGAAAAATGAGAATAGCTTCTACATAATGAAAATTTAAAAAAAA
>Ga0325410_1008638_pt1 | contig 11016 bp, 4 predicted proteins | sample PopdelMetagenome_16_FD_206182 | JGI IMG/M metagenome (GOLD analysis project Ga0325410, IMG submission 206182) | Populus deltoides microbial communities from Bellville, Georgia, United States - Xylem-PdIQD-R3 | ecosystem: Host-associated > Plants > Phyllosphere > Stem > Wood/Secondary xylem...
AAAAAAAAAAAAAACCCTTCAATCTTTTACTGGGGGTTAAACACTTTGCACTCTGGATAATGACGTCATTTCCCTTCAATACACAAAACAAATGGCCTTTCTACGGGGCAAAATGAACTCTTTCGGTAATTTTATTTGGTATTATGAAATTAATTGGGCGTATAATGATTTATTAATTTTTTTCATAGTTCAATGATTTAAAAAGTAAACAAAAAATTAAAGGATAAGAGGGGCTTTTGTGTAGTTTTATTTAATAAAAATAGTAAAATTACTTCATTGCCTTTCAAGTAAAAAAAATTAAATAAAAGGTCAAGGAGTATTTTGATATTTTTATCATGTTTTTTATGTTATAATCTATTTGAATTAAGAGCAAATAATTCTTTTAAGAAATAAAAATGATAACAAAAAAAAAAGTGGTTGGCACGTGTTTCAAGTGGACACCACCTGTGTCTTTTAAAGATGTGTGCGGCGTGTCTCGGTGGCCAAAAAGATCCAACACCTATGTCTTCTAAAGCGTCTAGTGACAGTGCATATAATAGGACGATGCATGTAGTGCAATTCATTGCGGTCCGGTGGCAGTGAGATTTTTCTCTCCTCCCCTCAAAATTTAGAGTTGTCTTTCTATTTATTTTTTCTTTCAATTGTGGTCCTTTTTTGTTGATTGGTCTTTGTTTTGTATTTTTTTTTATTTTTTTTCTTTCAATTTTATCCATTTTCATTTGATTTGATTTTATTTATTGTATTAAATATGGTATTCATTCTTTTGATTGTTGTTTCTCAATTCTTTTCTTGATTTGTTTTTTTTTTTTATCAATTTTATCCCTCAACATTTTATTTCATTTATTTATTTTATCCAATTTTTATCCTTATTCTTTTAATTGCTTTTTTTTTTTAAATTTTTTTAAAAAATTTCCCATCAACATTTTATTTCATTTTTTTCTAATCCAATTTTAGTTCTCATTCTTTTAATTCTTTTTTTTATTTTTTTAATTATTATTATTTTTTTAATTTTATCCCTAAAAATTGTATTTTATTTTTTTAATAAAATTTTGGTTCTTATTCTTTTAACAATTCTTTTTACTATTTTTTAATTATTTTCTTATTTATGGGGTTATACGGGTTGTGAGTCAATCTAGTTAACCCAGGTTGTTTTGGATTTTTTTTTAATTTTATCTTTTAACATTAAACTATTGAATCATGGACTTTTGTATTTTTAATGTGGTTTTTCTTTTTATGAGGTTATCTTGGATAACTAAATAGTCAAGTTATCCTAAGTCACAGGTTAGTCAAGTTAATTCGGGGTGACTTAGACTTTTTTTGAAAGTTTATTTATTTAAATTTGACATTTTTTCTAGGTTATTTTAAAAAAATATTTTTTTTCAATCCTTGTCTCATGTGGGTTATTTTTTAAAAAATAAAAAATTAATTTTTTATTTAAATTAATTTATTTTTATTTTATCATCTGACATTATATTATTGAGCTTTAAACTTTATTTTTTTAAGTTAATCTAAATTAATTTAGGTTATCATTTTCTATGTATTTTTTTTTTGTTTTAAAAAATTTATCTTGCCCCGCGAAAAAAGAATCTAGGATATCACTATCACTAATAATGAATGTTATTTTAAATATTTTTTATTTGATGTTGGAAATACTAGGTGAATTCAAGCCAGTTACTTGTACGGTGTCTACTATTTATTGATTGTTCAAGGTTAGTCTTAGGTTCTATTTCTAAATCAAATTGTTCCTCAGCTGCACAGCCAGAAATTATTATTTTATAATTTTAATTTTAATTACAGTTTTAATTAAATATATATTTTTTTAAATTAATTTTAACTAAAAATACTTTTTATAAAATAACTTTTTTAAATTATAACCATAATAACAACCACAATATCAAACACACTCAAATCAAGTTGTTACTCAGCTGCCTAGCGAGGAAAATTTTCAGAGCTAGTTCCCACATGTAGAATGGGATGTCATGGTCTGTATCTTTTATAACTAATCAATGCATTTTTTATTACCAAAGGTTTTTGTTACTGTGGTGTAAGTATTTTTTTTAAATGTGATTTTTATTTAAAAATATTTTAAAATATTTTTTTTCAATTTTTTTTATTAATATATTAAAATCATAAAAAAAGCATTAAAAAATCATAAATTTAATACTTTTTTCAAATAAAATAAACTAAAAAACATAAACTATCACTCTCACACTCAATTAGGAGGGAGTTAAGTGCCATGAGCAGCAGTAAGCTATGCAAAATGCAGTGTGGATGCTGCACAACTACAAGTATCATTTCAAAGAATTGCACCAATTATACAGGTCTCTAGTCACATTAACTAAATGAATAATTTCATCTAATATTCTCTCTAAATTTTCCAAAAGAAGCATACAGAAAACCCTGAATTTGTAATAAAATTCCCTGTAGTTAATTCCTCTCGTGTAGTTTGGCAATCAAGAAACCATGTTTTTCGAGGCAAAGTAAACATGACTTCTATGTACAGTGGCAGCCTTGAAGCAGGAGCACTCCTTGATTCATCTGGCCTCAACTGTCTGTCATATATATGAACATAAAACTTCATCTACCAGTTCATCGAAAATCAAATCTTCCAGGTCTAGTGCTACATCCTCAGCATCCAATCGAAGTTTCATCCAACCATCACCTTTTTCCCAGTCTTGAGCAACTATATCTTCTGTTGATTGCTCCATTTCTGATCTTGACTTCCTGTACCAGCTAATTCTTTTCCACACTTCCTCAATAACATGTTTTCCCCTGGGCAATGGACTGACGCGTTGAGTGAAGGAGAAGAGCTTGGGGAAGTAGGCCAATAAGCTGTTATATATCTCAAGCAGTTCCTCGTTAATCAAATCAAACATAAGCAGGTGATCACAATTGTAGGCAACATCCTCTGAGGAAGATTCAAGTTCTTTGTGCAAATAAGCTTCCAGAGCCTTAAACAATGTTGGACTCAATGGCTGCTCTAATGAATACCATGTTCCAAGGAACTCTGGCCCATTGAAGCCGGACACCTCAAGAACATCTCTCACATAATTGAAATCGGCATCATCTTCTAGCCTATTCAATTCAAAATGAAGGAATCGAGTACCAACCATTGTGCTTGCATTTTCTATATTCTCATGGCTGGGATCCAGATCAGAACCTGATGCAATTTTGGGAAACCAATTAACTACCAATAAAATCATGCTGACAGAAGATTAGTATATTTTTTTTTTGGGGGAGAAAACAGGATGGACATTTTTCTTGAGATCAACCTGTCACATTTGACTATGGTATTTCCAGCACATAATTTGAATAACAAGAGTGGTCATATTACCAAGTCTATAGAATTTTCTTTCACTAAATCTATGCAATCAAAGCTGTTCATATATCTTGCAAAGCCAATAATATATGGTATTGGTTCAACACAAAATATCCCCAGAAAAAAGAAAAAGAAAAAAAACGAGCCTTGCATAGAATTATTTTGTAAGAGGATATGGTATGCCATACCTTCTGACATTTGGAACTCTATTTGGCAAGTTCTATCATCTCGAAAATGAGTCTCGAGAACTGAAACTGGACTTTGTTCTTCATGCTCTCCCATGGTGGTGATCACTGAACCAATCCCCTGATTACTCTGAGGACTCTGCTCTTGCCTTTCAGGTTCCATTGTATCCTGATTTAGTTCACTTGTTATAGCACTTCCTTCATTGATACTTACCATTGAACTGCATGAAAATTCATTATTGTCCATGCTGCCAACTCTTTCTACCATGCTTCTCTGAAGTTTAGTCTCTTCAACAGTATCTAGTCGTTTGAATTGTTTTCTAACTTCAGGAATGCTTACTGACTCCAAGTGATTATGAATGTCATTATTAGAATTTGCATCATAGTCCATTCCTGTCATAGTTGACGTCCTTGGACTAAGTGCATCACCTGAGAACTCATTTGGAATGTGATACATAGACTCAATATCTGGCAAAGAAAGTCTCCTTCTGAATGATTTCAGACCACTTGATTGAAATTTATCTTCGCTCGACAATTTTAAGCTTTTTGATTGATACTGGTGCCACTTGGCCTCTTTACTGAAACTGTACTCAAACACGAGTATAACCGTCCAGTGACTCCTTTAGAGAGGATCCTCTTCTCATGTGTGGAACTTGACCTTTGCTGTGATCATTATCAAAACCATTTGTCTCCTGAAAACTTGTGGGATTTTCTACACCATCTTCATGAATTGTATTCTCCTTAAACTTCTTAGACATCTCTTCCTCATCGGTGGAAAACTTGCATCCAGAAGGAACTCTATAGATACTCGAATTTGTGGACACATGGTTACTCTCCCTTTTGCTTTCTGTGAGTGCGCATTTTATTTTTTTCTTAAGACCCTTAAAAAGACTCCTAAATAAAAGATTCCACCCGTGTTTATGTAATCCCTGAGATGATTTGAGAGAAGAAATCTGTGTTTCTTGAGCAATAGAAGTGACACCATGATCGCTAGCCTTTAAATCTATTGATTTCTCATAAAAATCTCTCAAAGACTCGGATGCAGTAGACCTTGGTGCTTGGGTTCCGATGGATGACTTCACCCCCTTTGGAAAGGACCAAATTTCCTTCTGCTTGTGCTCAATTGTACTAGGCCTAACAAATCTAATGTGTGAACAGTCAGCTGCAGGAAATGACCCAGACCTCCTTAATCTTGCTTTTACTTTGGAAGGCAGCTGGACATGGGTGTTCTGAATGTCTTGATCCTTTAGGATTTCCACCAGCAGTTTTTCATTTAACTTAAGTATCTCCAGAACATCCACACTCTCCTTAAACTGAGGGCATGAAATGTCTCTGTTGAGACGCTTAGCATGTGAAAGGGTATGATTTAATGAGTTACCACAGTTCTCCAAGGAAAATGCATCCTCTGCGGAAAGTTGATTTTGTTTTGAGCAGTCCTCAGCATTCACAGTGCCAGGCAGATGATACGTACTATTGTGTGCGACCAATTCTTCAAGTGTCTTGGACACAGATGGAACCTGCAATCTGGAGGCAGCAGTATCAGCACTTTTGTGGAGGATTATGATTGGATTCGACAAATCACTATCCATTGTAGCGAGGCAATTGTTTGAAGGTCCTAATTGGTGGACTGGATCAGTTTGCTGCAACCGGGTTCTTGCAAATATCTCCTTAGCAATTAAAGCTTTTATCTGGGCCTTCCTGGTAATTCTGTTTGTTGAGCTAGTCTTAATAGTTTGCTGTTCAACCTGACCAATTTCTCACCAAGTTATTGTCTGTTTCATAGTTTGTCATACAAAAGAAGCAATTTTTAGGATAAAACTAACATGCATTCATCAATATTAATGTCTGTTTATGAAATGCATTCATACACATGCATTCTATCTGTAATGTGGACTTACCCGTAAGGGGACTGCTTTAGCACTCAAATATTCTTGTACTCCATCAGTGTAAAGATCAAAAGAAAATTTTCTTGGATTTTGGCAGCCTGCAAAATAAGAAATAAGGTTTCTCAGTGCATAAAAGGGGATGAAAAGCACTTTACAGATATTGACAAGGGTATTGATTTCTAATGGTCAGAAAAGAGAGAAAAAGATGTAATTTGCTAGGTGAAAGAACACATCTCTCCCCTGCGCCAAAGTTGAACCAACTGATGATTCCATTAGATCCTCCAAACCTCAGTGGTCGGAAAAACATCATTGAAATGGTTCCGGGAACACTCAGTTATTGAGTTATTTGTTGGATCAAGACATCAAGCAATCTACGCAAAATAATTTCCAAATCTCTTCAAATCTTCAAGATAAAATCATATCCATCTCTGAATACGACAATTTCTTCTACCATGATGCATACCAATCAACTCTATAGAACCTAATACTATAATACAATAATAACACAGACCCGATATTTTACATGTTCCTATAAAACATACACGCTATATTACTCCGGTCAAGATGACAAAAATTAAGAGAAAAAATGGAGACATGATGAGGGCATGAACCAAATTGAGATGGCTTACATCTAACATGTTTTCCTCTTCCATGCTTTCTGCGTGGAGGTAACTTTTTAGGACTGTGACAGAGATGGTAGTCAAGAATATCAAGTATGCCCCACATGCAACCTGGACGACAGTACTCAAATCCAACATCCGAGGCTTTGCGCTCCAAGTGCTTCCCCATGGATGTAAGTCGATCCTCCTCCTGCCGTCTGTACTGATATCCTGAAATAACATCATTAACCATGTAAATTACACAGAGAGATCATGAGTATATTTTATGGAATATTTAGACTCGAAACCCAAGTACACAACAAGTACAGAAATTGCTGTTCAGGCTAGAACCTATGTCCCAAAAGCCTCTCAAATATTTTTCTTTGATCATATATAAGCATCAGTAACCAATTACAAACAAGTTTTCCACACAAATTATTATAAGCAAAAAGATTCAAATAAACAAAAACCGTGTTTACAGAGCTTATTGACATGATGGAGCATGCCTACTGTGGGGTTCAACAACGATTCTAAAACTTGAAGATCAACAATGGTGGCTCAACCTAACACATGCATGTAGTTAACTTCCTCATCCTCAACAGGCACTGGGAGATTATTCGAATATCCAAAACAAAGGAAAAGGAAAAAAGAAAGAAAGAGAACAGGTTGTGGTAAATAAAAGTTAAGGCAACTGTATTAAAAAAATTAATGAAGTCAGTCTATTATGCTTAAAAACACCAACAAAAGAACTGCTATTCATTAACTCTGACAAGTTAAACAACAAAAAGAAAGAAGAAGCAGAAACAGTTATGGGAACGCCGACAAGCTAACCTGATGAAGGAGAAAGGGCCTAGAGAGAGCTCGAAAGTCAGTTTGGTAGTCTTGGAGAGGGGTGGCTAATCAAGAATATCACGAAGAGCAGCTAGCATATTGGCAAGCTATGTAACGTACAATATACAAGGAGACAACAAAGAAGTTTTAGCCGCAGTTTAACCGCCTTGCCAGGTCTCCTCTATGTCTCCATCCGTCTTGTTTACCAAAGACTGGTCCAATTTGAGGTACAGTCAAAAAAGTCATTCAAGTAAAGCTGAGGAGGGTTAAGGATTCGATGACCAACCAATTATACACTGACTATTTGTGATGATCAGACTTCAGACCCTTCTTTATTTTTTTATTTTTGTATTGCCATGGATAAATCCTCCAACCCAGTTGACAGTGATGGATTAACATTAGTAGTTAATAATTAACAGAAAATTAACAGTTAATAATTAACAGAAAAGGAAAATGCCAGCTTTGATTAGAACGAGAATTAAGGTTAAATTAAAAAAAAAAACTATAAAACCAATTTCATGATCATTTTTAAACAATTTAGCTTTGAATTAGCACCATATTGCATGCACTTTTCATGATTACTGGCCATATCAGCCAAATGAGGCTTCATTGAGTCCAAAATGTTCCTAGAAAGTAGAAAAATTCAAATAACGCTTCTTACCTGACTTTGGTAAATCCAAAATAAATGCTAATTTATTAATTAAGATTAGAAAAAATGAAAATTGAAGTCTGAATTGGACTGATTTCTCTGTCTGCTTTTCAAGACAGACATGGTTTGGTTGATGAGGGGATATAGTCTCATATTATTTTTTTCAAGATTTGAATTTTAAATGGGTTAAAAACCAAAAAAAATTTGTTTCTTGTAAATGCATTGCCTTGATGTGCATGATTTGCTTAAAATCTCATACAAGGATACAGCTATCCTTAAAAAACAAATTCCTGTAATATTATTTTGTCTTTGTTTATTGCTTTCCAGCCAATGCCATAATTGAAGTTCCCTGGTTTGCCAACAAATGCTTTTGATTAGGTGGAAAAGCTTACAAAAAGCAAGTCAATTTGCTGGAGACATTCTCTAATGCCTTATTCTGTTTTTCACTTTGGGTTGGGATACACTGTTCTTGCTACATGTTAGATGTCAACATGCCATACTTGTACGAAATTTGCTTTGACATCTTAAAAGTAGATCTTCTAGATGCCCCTTTGGCAACATTATTATTATTATTATTATTATTATTATCCAAATCACTAACTCTCTAGGGTTTTGCTGTGTCTGAAGACTATTCATTATAATAAATAGTGTTATAACTTTTTTCTTCCTTGGTTATTTTATTTTTATGCCTTGACTTTGAGAGTATGATAGTCTTTTTATCATGATATAAATATCTTTTAAAAATTATATGAGATTATTTTAGTAATTAGATTTTTAGATACATAATAAAATTACTAATATAACTCTTTAATAAAATAATACGATGCCTTCAGCACAAGGATGTTTTTGTATTTTTAAATTTTATTGAACAGTTGAATTACTACATTATTTTTACAATTTGAATTTCTTATTTCTTAGCCCTGGTTTTAGGGGCTTGGTTATAATTTCATCATGGTTTGTTTGTTAATATTTTAGTCCTAAGGGCATTTTTAGTTTTTGTAGCAAAAAAACAAAAAGCTCACGCTTCAGCATGTTAGTTGCTACACCGCCTTCTTGCAGCGCGTGCGATTGGCAACATCAGTTGTAACCATGATTCCGCCACATCATTTGATTCGTTTCGGTGTCATCTTTCTTTATAAGTGACACGTGCATGGTGTTTCAACGTGGTTTGACCCGAAATTGCTTTTCTTCTCTTTCTTTCTTGAATTGTGTGTTGGTCATGCAAAAATTCATACTAGTCTTTCAATTTTATTTTTTTTATTCAATCCCTCTTCTTTTATTTGCAATTGTTTAATTTACATTGATTATTTCTAATTGGATTTTATTTTCAATTTCATCCTTGATTATTTGATTTTTTTAAATTTATTTTCAGATTTGATCCTCATTCTTTTAAATTTCTATTTGGTTGTTTTAAATCATTTTCTTGATTGAATTGTTTTTTTTTTCAATTCCACTCCTAGACATTTATTTTCATTTAAGTTTTACGTCAAATTTGATCATAATTGTTTTAATTGCTATTTTTTAATCATTTTTTTAATGGATTTGTTTTGTATTATTCCATCCCTGAACATTTAATTTCATTTGGTTTTTTCCCGGACAATTAATTTCATTTATTTTTTATATCAAATTTAGTCCTAATTCTTTTAATTGCTATTTTTTTGCATTGTTTTTATATTGATTTTTTTTTCTCAATTTCATCCCCCAATGTTTGTTTGATTAAGAATCTTGCTTCTTTATTTTTTCGAGTTTGCCTTTAATAGGGTCACCCCAGTCTCATGACCCGGGTAATAGATTTGAAGGATCAGCCCTAGTCGACTTCCTTTTTTTTTAAAGTATTTTTTTAATATTTTTTTGCCAGTGTTTTTTTTTTTTTGCTTTCCTATTTATAGTGACATCTCAATTTCATGTCATAAATGATTTGTAGACTCGGGTTGGCTGCATGGTTTGCTCGAAGTTTTTTTTTGTTATCTTTTTTTTCTTTTGCTTTGACAAGTTTTTTAAATTTATGTTTTTAAATTAACTTACAATAAACTTCTTGATATGACTCAGATCCAGGATTTCATAGGTTGTAATTTTTTTACGATTTTGCCATGTTTAGGATGTTTTTCTCGGTTCACTTAGTTTTTACAAATGTTTTGAATTTCATTCTCTATGATTTTTTTAATCTTTAAAATTTAGTCTTTTTTGAATTGATAGTTATTTTATTTAGGATTATTTTTATTAAATTGCATCCTTCTTGGTTTTCCTATCAAATTTTATCCGTATTCTTTTTGTTTCCTTTACATGTTTTTTATCAATTCTTTTCTACCAATCTCGTCCTTCAAAATAAAATTGATTGAGAATTATGTTTCTTGATTGAATCTGGATAAAAAAATTTAACAGGATGTAACTTTTAGAGATTAGATCAAATTTAAGAGGTTTTCCCTGTTTTTTTCTTTTTTAAAAAAATTGATGTTGTCTTATTTATTTTTTATTTTTTTAAAAATTTTGTTTTGTTATTTTTCTAGGTTTAAATCTCTCTCTCTCTCTCTCTTTTTTAACTTTTGTATTCTTATTTTTTTCGGTTTGATACTATTGGGCTAAATATCTTATTGTAAAAAGAATGTGAACCTGCAGTATAGCGTCTAATATTGACTTTAAATCAACAAAGGAAAAAAAGTCCAAGATGCTATTCAACCAGCAAATTTAGAAATTCAAAGGTTGAAACAAAGAGGAGGACAAAGCATGCGAATTAAAAACTACAAGCCAATCCAACCAGAATTGATAGAGTGACCGGTTCTCATTCTTACATGGCTAGAGGTAATGTTTGGTGGTTTTGTCTAAAGTGTTATTAATTTTTAAAAAAATATTAAAATAATATATTTTTTATTTTTTAAAATTTATTTTTAACATAGCATATCAAAACCATTCAAATACACAAAAATAAATTAATTTAAAACAAGAAAAATTCAAGCTTTCTAAAAAACATAGCATTACTGGAAAAACAAATACTATCTACGATAGTTTTTGGCCATGGCAGGGTTTGGGAGGCTGTGCAGAACAAAAACAAATAAACAGTAGTAGACTAGGTTTCTACTTTTTCATGTCTTTATAGAAGCTTAATCTTGCAGCGAGTCATTATTTGGAATGTTACCTACGAACTGGAATTAGAACGATTATTTGTCACTGTGAAGGTGTCAAACATCAAAACTTTGACCAGTTTTTTGTATGATATGGTGACTCATTCAAACCTATTTCAACCTCTAAGACCGTAAAATGTTGGACCATGTAGTCTTCAAAACCTAATACTGTGATACGATCGAGCTTCCAATTTGAGCTAATCATTGCCCATGGAAATATCATGACTTGTCCACTTGGTGTTTGAAAGGTGTATCACGAATGATCAAGATTCCTCCCTTTAGTATTATGGTTATAACTATGTTTTATTTTAATCATAATTTATAGTCATTTGATAAATATTTAAACGTAAATTTTAGAGATGGATCCCACTAAAATTTGAGTTTCTATTGCCGGTTTGGGTGAAGCAAAAAATTATTGTTTTTCACTT
>Ga0325410_1008639_pt1 | contig 11016 bp, 5 predicted proteins | sample PopdelMetagenome_16_FD_206182 | JGI IMG/M metagenome (GOLD analysis project Ga0325410, IMG submission 206182) | Populus deltoides microbial communities from Bellville, Georgia, United States - Xylem-PdIQD-R3 | ecosystem: Host-associated > Plants > Phyllosphere > Stem > Wood/Secondary xylem...
ATAATGTTTTTAGGTACATCGCACCCTCGATCTGGAAAGTAGATGCTTGGATAAATAATTTTGTTATGTGATTAATGTAGTGGGAAGAACTAATATTTTGTTGTAATATACTTCCATATCTAAAAATATAATGTTTAACTTATTATCTTATGTATGATGTAATTTATAATGTTATTATTATTATTAAGTTGAATTATGGTTGGTTGTGTATATTTTTGAGCACAAATAAAAAAGAAAAAAGAAAAAAGAAAAAGAGACGATGCATGTTAAGAATTTATTAGTTTTATTATAGTGTTCTATAGAAAAATAGAATTGAGATATTGAAATATGCTTGAGTTTTTTGAAGTTCAAATAATGGGACGAATATTGTGATTGATGTTACAGGTTGAGAAATGATTGAGTCGATAACTTGGTATCTAAAGAATACAAAGGAAACTCTGCCGAAATTTCAGGAAAATTGTATGTATGTGTGTGTGTGTGTGTGTATATATATATATATATAATTGTAGCTATGAATATATATCATATATTTTGAGTTTACAATTTGAGATTGTTACAATACCGTAGATTGCTACAAATTATTTTGTTTAGTCTCTAAGTTTTTCATCACCAACACAATTTTTTTTCCATTATACCTTTAGTTTCCATTATTTATCTAATATTGATTCACAATTATAACACTATCAAATACATTTATTTTATAAGCTCGTGGTAATGTACAAGCATGCCATCTCATCATATGAATTTTATGTTATCATCGTACTGTTGCCAACTAATCTTTGTTCAAATGTAAAGAAATTTGGAGTTGTCTTTTTCCTTTATTTCTTTAAGTTTTTAATTTGGTCTACAAAAAACAAACTCTTCCAAAGTGACCCAATTAATTGCAGAATGTTTATTTTGTGTGAATATAGTGAGTATTTTCCCTCTACAAAGAATGATACTTAAAATAGTGGTAAAAAGAACTATGTTCTTCATTTTCTCATTAAGACAAAAATAATGTATAGACAGAGAACTCATAATATTTATAAATTTAAGTTATTTTTATTGCTAAAAAACTTTTCAATTTATTTTTCCTAGAAAGCAAAAAATTATGGAAATTCTACAATTTTTTCTCTTACAACGTCCTATTCATGGACATGTATGTTTTATTTTAGTTCTCTTTCAGAAAATTCTCTAATGTTTTGGTAATATTTTTGGTCTCTTTCTTCTTATGTTTTTTTTTATTTTCATATTTCTTTTAGTTATTTTTAGTTCTTTGAGAACATAAAATATGTTCAGTTAGACATTTTAGTTCTTCTGTTTTCTAAAAAAGCGATAGTTATGATTGGGTGCTCGAATTAATAGGAAAAGTACTTATGGTATCAAGAGGTGTAGTGTATGGTCCTATCTTTCATTTAACATTGACTTCATTTGTGATTTTCACTCGGGAAACGTTCAACCTAGTCTCTACCAGATTCTAAGTGCCCTAAATTTAACCTTGGGTGTCCTAGACATAATGTCATCTTGACCTTTAGTAGCCTCAAATGTAAGTTTGATACAGACCTGACCTGAACCTTAGATGTCCTAAACTTGATCTCGGCCTATCCCTTGGTAATCTTAAATATTGTTCCTATACAAACACCTCAATGTCTTAATTCCAACCCTCCCCTAGTCCTAGGGAGCTCCAAATCTAGTTTCGGCATGACCTTGAAGCAATTATAAAGAAAGCTAAAAGATGGGGAGTTTTAATGTAACTTTATGTAGAGATTATTGTGGATTGCTAGGGTAAAATTATCTTTTTATCCTTGAGTGGCTTAAATTTAAGCCTTTAATTTAGGGGTATTTTGATCTTTTTATATGGCTCAATGGTCATTAAAAAATTGTTTAGGGATATATGCGCTTTTTCAAATTTTTTAACATAGTAAAAATACTCTTTTACCTCTAAAGTCAATAAAATTTAAAACTGTTGACCAAAGGTTTTCTTTGCTTTTCACAATATTCATAACAGTAAAAACATTTTTTTACCCTCAAGATAAAAAAAAATGAGCTGCTAGACAAGAGTATTTCAGGTTTTTCAATTTTCATGTACAATAAAATAATGTTTTTACCCTTAGAAAAGACAAAAAAGAAGCTTTATCTTTGGGGGTGTTTTGGTATTTTCATGTTTTATTTTTTATTTTTTAATCGAAAAGTTGTTAGCGCCTATTCCACACACACCAGCGAGTAGGCGTCATTTGCGCAATCCATCATCTCCCTAGATGTACAGTCATGCCCTCTTCCACATAATGGGACGCGTGTAGGCTAATAATTTTTGAATTGCCACTAGTGATCAATTTTTTATGTTTTTTCTTTCTTTTCTCTCTCTTAACAACTAAAGTACATAATTATCCTCTTTGTTTGTTATTTGTCAATTTCAGTCCTCATTCTTTGAGTTTCTTATTTCGTCCTTATTCCTTTTATAGAAGCTTTGTTTTCAATTTTGTCTTTCAATTATAATTTCTTATATGTTTTGTTTTTCATTTTAGTCCTCTTTTCTTAATTTCTTATTTTTTTTATTTCTTTTATAGTTTCAATCCTCCTAAATCCTTCTCTATTTTTTGTTGGTGTTTTAAAATCCATCATTTTTGTTTTGATTTTTCTGATTTTGGTCATTTTCTCTTTTGTTTGAGTTTTATTTGTTTACAATTTAGTCCTTCAATTCTAATTTGTGTATATTATATTTTTCATTTTAGTCCTTCTACTTTTGATTTTTTTTCCTTGGCTCTTTTTTCAAAGTTCTTATAGTTTTTTTTTAAAAAATTTATTAATAATATTAATAATGATGATGATGATGATGACGATGACGATGACAATAATAATAGTATAATAGTATAATAATAGTTAATAGTAATTGTGATTGTGATAATAATAACAATAATAATAAATTATAACTTATTTATTATTATTATTATTATTATTATTATTATTATTATTATTAATTTTACCCTTCAAATCAAATTTATGGTTTTTCTCAATAGTAATAAATGTTTTTTCAAATTTAATAATCATTAATTAATAATTAATTATGATTTTTATAATAATAATAATGGTGGTGGTGGTTTTAACACTAATAATAATAAAAATAATGATAATATTAGTTATAGTGGTGGTGATAATAATTATAACAATAGTATAAATAGTAATAATAATAGCAATGATAATAATGATAGTGATAGTGATCACGATAATAATACTAATAACAATTATGATATTACCTATTGATAACAATATTAATGGTAGTAGTTGTAATGAAAGTGACAATATTAGTAATAATAATAATGATGATGATAATTTATCATTTGATGTTGTATTTGTTAGGAATTGAGTTTCACTGCTGTTTTATAAATGATATTTTTTATCTAATATCTAGAATTACTGGTTTGAAAAGTTTGTTTGACATTCACTTTTATTTTTTATTATATATTTTTTAATTTTATTTTTAAACATTAAATTTTTTTAAAAAGAGTCATTAAGATTTTTTTTAAACCTATTAAATAAACTGATTCACATCAAGTTAACACTTAAAGATTTATCATCTTGTTTGAGTTTATAATATTAAAAAAAAAGTTACTCTCTTAATAGCTTTTTTTTAAATTTTAAAAACATGATTCGACTAACTGAAACAAGGAAAAATTTACTAGTTGCAAACTAAATCCTAACTTGACTACTCAACGCTCGAATCAAATCTCAGCTTGACCCATAAGCACCTCGATGCAGTCCGAACACGACCCTAGAGCACTTTGAATCATGTCCTAGCTAGATCCTAGCATCTTGGACCCATTCTCAAGCTCCCAGTATGATCATGACCCAACTCCTAAAACAATGGCTATTTAGCGTGCAAAAATAAAAGTTTCCAGAACTTTTTTAAGTCTTTTTTTTATTTTCAAAAGATTTGAAAATTTATTGTCAATTTTTGTGTATTGAAAATAAAAAATAAAATCAAACAAATTTCACATAATCTTCATTTTTTTTAACAAAAAACAAAAACGATACAACACAATACTTTAGGCACCGTGTTTTATAATGTTTTTTACTAAAAATTAATTTTTTTTATGTATTTTAGATAGTTTTAATACGCTGATTTTAAAAATAATTTTTTTTAAATAAAAAAAATATTATTTCATGCATTTGAATATAAAAAATATTTTAAAAAATAACCATAACTACATCTTCAATCAGGCCTAATTAATTTAGACTCATGAAAAGTCAAAACCTAATAATAAGTGATGCCAAAGTCTGCAACTTAAGGAAACATTGTAAAGAAATCACCTATTATTTAATCCTTCTGTCATTCATTATTTTTAAATACAATCCAAACGACAGACATGCTTGTTTCCTACGGTAGTTTATAAGTTTATTTCACAAGTTTATTATAAAAGCTAGAATAATCACAAACAAGGAAAGACCCGGATTAAAAAAATAGTCCATATAAAATTTAAATCGTTGACGAGCTGCCCCCCGAATAGAATTATCAATACCAAACTCTTACCTCATCAATTTCCAGTATCAAAATCAGATGAGTTCTTCTCACGCGAAAAAGAAAAGAAACCCTTTGACGCGTCGTTTGAGTTATTTTATTCAAATAACTTTGCAAGCATAATAGATTCCATGGAGGTGCAAAAAGGGAAAGGAAAAACCATGCAATTGAGCTCAGAAATTCTAGAAGACTATAACGTAATCTTAGAAAATAAATTTCTTCACAGATAATTCTTCTGCAGGCTCCAGAGGTGGTGGTGGTCTCTGCAAATATCATTTCATGAAATCTATGATCCAGTGTAACCCAAAAAAGAGAGAGAAAAATCATGGTCTGCCGTCCTTATCAATGGCATGTGGTGTATCCAAGTCGTTGGGTACCCTTTGACCGTGTCTCAAATTTAGGGTTGGCTTGTTTTATGAAAAATATTATTTAGAAAAACATTTTCCACATTTTCAATGTGAAAAAAGACATTATTAAATAAGTTATTAAAAACATATTTTTTAATCCAGTTCTAAATTCATAATATTCGCCAACATTATTATCATTCATCACTATTACTACAATTCCATAATCACCGTATTTTTATTATTAATATAACAACTATTTTATCATTATCTCACAGTAACTCTCAACAACTATAAAGCATCATTTTACTAATAACACAATAAGTAATTTATTATCATTACATTGAAACTTTATAAAACTATAATCTTATCATTACCATTATCATCGTAAATATCATTATAATTATCAATTTTTTGTTATTATTATTACCATTATAATAACAATCATTATTTCATTATTATAACAATTACTATTACTATTAATAATATTATAAATATTTAAAATATAATTATCATTAACATTATTATCATAACTATCATTATTGTTAATTTCTTATAGCGGGGAAATAGCAAATACGAAAGAGGGGGGGATTTTATTTGCCTGCAATCAGTCTTGCGGTTAGGCATTCCAGCAATGTATATATTAATATAATATCCGTGATATACTAATTTATTCTCTACCCTCCAATTTTGACGAGTACAGCTCATATATTTTGACTAAGGTTAGGCTAACTGAACTCAGGTTATTTTTACAATTCACATTTTTTTTTCTTAATGTTGTTAATTCCATTCCTATACTCTTAGTCCATTAAGAATTCAGTCCCTACATCACCAATATTTTTATTTTCTGTTAATTCATTCCCATTCCTATTTTTTTATTTCTTATATCAAATAAATACAAGAGAAAATCAACTAAATTAGAATATTTATAAAAAGATTTATAACTTGCAATGATTATCAAAAACATTTATATATTACAAAAAAATATTTTTGAACAAATAAGTTTTTAATAAAGTTGTTTTCTACTGGAATTAATGTGATTTAAATTGCATAAGAGAAGTTTTTCGGTTTATATTTAATCAAGATTTGTAGAATTAATAAACTGAGATTAGAAATAATATAAAAGAATTAATAGGATATGAAATTCACCAACTATTCTGATTAAACGGAACAAAATTGACAATCTTAGTTCTATTTAAGAAAAAATAAAACAGTCTTAAATTATATTAAAATGAAAGTTGTTAATGATGGATGTGGGCATAATAAAAATAGAAGGATGGACATAATAAAAATATAATTAAAAGGACTATCTAAAAACAATGTTAGCCGTAGAGGGACTACATAAAAGAACTAACCCTCGGGAGGAATAAGTTTTCTTCATCTCTGCCTCGTCGACTTTCAAAAAGGTTTTTTTTTTTTAGATAATATTTTAAATTGTTCTCCGAAGAGAGACTATTTCCCAAATAATAATATAAATATACACCAAGTTAAATGTCCCTATGGAGTGGGGGAACCATCAATATCAGCACAATCAAATATGATTTGAAGACCATAAATTATTGATAATAAAGCCATGAGACAAAACCATGAATAAATTTAAATTAATTACTGTCTTAGTATGTGTGTGTGTGTCTATATATATATATATATATATATATATATATATATATATATATATATATATATATATAATTGAAATAACAGAGATATAAATAACTGTTTTTCGTATATTTCTAGTTTAAAAAATACAAAAAAATATTTTAAAATTATCTCAAATACAATCAGCCAAATATATAAATCCCATCAATCAAATTTCTTTTTTTTTTTTTCAAATTAACAAATTATATACCTAAGCTTTCCCATCTAATGCTCGAAGATATTTCAATTCATGACCCAATACAATTCAAAATCAAACAGAGATAGCTCAAAGAAATGAGAACACGAAAAATCTGATAAATAAATAATAATAATAATAATAATAATAAAAGGGATTCCATGCAAGTCTTCTATTCCAGAGTAAAAAGAAAATAGCCCGTCAAAACGAAAAGCTAAGAATAGTATAAAGGGGGGGCGAGATAACAAAGAAAGAGAAAGCAACGCGTTCCTTCCTGTGAGAAGCCACACTTCAACGCCACGAGGCAGCTTCGAGGTCACTTTCTTGAACGAGTCAATAAGATGAGCCGCCGAGCGAGTCAAACAATCCCCTAATGATATCTTTTTCTTCGCATGGATTCGATTTTCTCTTGTCTTCGAAGAAATAGTGCAGCCTCCGCGTTTCTTAATTGCCTCGAAGTTTCTTTCCTAACGTCATATAAATTCCTCGCAAACCTCTTTATGCGTCTCATATCCTCTCGTCTTCTCGCTTTGTCACATATCCCCTCTGAGTTCCCTCCCCCAGCTCCGTTTTTGTTTGTTCTTCTTCTTTTATACTAGTGTGAGATCATTATCAGTTCTGAAGATGAGTTCCATGAGATTGCATGCTCTTCCCATCATTGGCTTCATGTTCTTGGCACTCTTGGAGTTTGGTTTCGGTCAAGGCACGGCTCCTTCCCCTGCAGAAGGCCCAACTAATGATGGTAGGCAACTGTCTTGATTTTTTCATTTCTTCATTTCTGGGTACCTAAATGTACTGTGCACTGAGTTATGCCTTGGCTTAATTGGAATTATCCTAATGTTGTTAAATGTTGGTTTTTGCTGCAGGCAAGACTATTGATCAAGGAATTGCATACGTCCTTCTCATGCTGGCCCTTGCAATCACATATCTCTTCCATTGATGTATTTTCTCTTAGACCAGTTTAATGTATTCAAATTCTTTATGTACTCTCTCCTCATATTCCTCTGGAGAAATTGCAGCGATTGTTTTATCTATTCATCTCCTTGTAGTATATGCTGTGTTGCTTGAGCACTGATCAGAGAAGATAATTTTGGGGAAATTTGATTTGCCTCCCTCGAGTTTATCGACTGTTTCAACTCATCTCAGAAGTTTTCTTCTTTTTTTACTCTTACTATTTCCCTCAATTAGTCAAATTTCATTGCATTTTCAATTTCTCTCAAGCCCATTTACTTTGATAAAAGATGGGCATTTAAATCGTAGTGATGGCGAGTTATGGGTAGGCATGGGCTTGTTTCAGTATATATTAATTAAAATGGGTTTAAAAACCAACATTTACTCTTAATGGTTGAATATGTAATTACATCGATTTAGTCCAAATTCGCTTGCAACTTTAATGAATATATTCCAAACATAGAAAAAAAAAAAAAACTAACAACATAAACATGTATTTGTTAATTCAAATAGTCAACATCCAAGATAGGAACATAAAATGCGTCATCTATTCTTGGAAAGAGTTCTCCAAATAGATTATTGCTTACACATCAAAACAAAAACTAATATAAAAATACAAAAAACATGTATTTTCCGATTTAAATATACTCGATTGTCCTAAAACCAATGTTAGCCCTTAATTGTTCCATAGAGATCTCAGTCTTCTAGCTTTCCATGTTGCTAGTTGTCCTTGTATTGTGTTTGCACCTAGTTTTGTGTTCTATTTTAGCTTAATTTTTGTATCAACAAATATGGAGCAGGGACTGTGGTTTTATGGTGGCTGAATGTACAAAGTTACAGTAAAAATCACGGCTTAAAAGGGGGTTTTTTTTATGGGGAATGTATAACAGTTGCATGGGCTATAATAGTGCATCTTTTAGCATGTTTCTGAGGGTTTTGATATAAGAAAAAAAATGTTATGACTATGTTTTCTTTATATCAATGTTGCGACAAGTACTCGGTCTAGGTTTCAGCTCATTATAAAGAATGAGGCTGTAGAAGTACGGTCCTTTAGGGATGATCAAATGGTGTGGTTTTTGGCCTCTTTTCGCATCAATAACAAAGGATATACGTGCTATTTTTTGTTGTTGCAGATTCTAAAATATTTGCACAACGAAAAATAGAATGGGAAAGGTGGGTTCTTGTAAACCCTAGCAAAAAATTTTGTTAAATTCAAAGTTTTAGTAATGACTAATTTAAGAAATGGTCAACTAGTTTAATTTCAAATCCTAAATAAATTTTTGAATATTTTTAATATATTGTTGAATTTTTATGACAAAAAAATTGGTTATTTATGATGATTTTAAGATTGATGGTGTATGTTGTGTTGATGATTGACTATCTTGTATGTTTAGTTTTTTGACATGATGTATTTTATATATAAATGTGCGTAGTACTATGTGTGTTTTAAAAAAAACAACATGGTTGGAGTGTTTTCACATAGAATAAAAAACAAAAAAAATTAAAATATAAAAAAGAATTGTGATTTTTTTGAATTGCATTTTTCTTTTCAAAAGAAATTGTTTTGCTAAGCATGAACATGAATTAATGAGTTGAAAGATGCTTTTAAAAAAACACTTTCAATTCACTTTTTCCATCATACAGTAAATACTCTCAAAATTAAGTCTCAATAATTTCATTTCAATAATTAGACTTGAATAATTACAATCATTAAAATTTGTGACATGATCCCAAAACAAGAAGGATGATTTTTAAACAAATGATAATTGACTAAATTTATAAAGTTCTTGAAAAGAATGATGATGATACGTTTAAGCCTTCTAATGGCTGATGGAATGGCAAATAGTTAAACTAGCTATGGGTAACTTTGTTTGAAAGAATCTGTGATGAAGATGATATAGGTGTGTCTTATGATGGCTAATGAAAAGATAAACATGACTAGATCTATTGGGAGTAATGTTTTTTCAAAGAATTTGGGATGATGATGATGCATTTGTGTCTCATAATGTCAAATGGAAAGATGAACACAATCAGATCTATTATGGCAGTTTCATGATAATGATGGTCGTAATGATGATGCATTTGTTGTCCCATGTTGGCTACTAGAAAGACACAACTAGATTACTTGGTGGAAATTCTATTTGAAAGAATTTATTGAACCAATACTCCCAAAATGATGATATGAAAAACTTTATCATTTATTGGATGGATAGAGCCAATAACCTTTTTATAATAAAAATAAACAGGATTGAAAGGACATCCTTAAACTACACTAGAAAGCAATTTAAAGCATAACTAATATGGTCCAAATTTGTGTGATGAATGAACCATACTCATTCATTGATCAAAAAAAGGAAACATGATCTTAAAGGCATTGATAAGTTTCAAGCAAGTCATTGGTCAATAATCAATAATTCTAAAGCTAAAGATCTTCAAAAACTCTAAGAAGATTGAGATTTTAAAATGATCAATTTTTGCTTCCTTCTCACCCTTAATAGGTAAGCTTAAAAAAAAATTAAAATAAGTTACTTGAGAATGTGAAATCATTTTTCAATCTTAACTTTTAAATATATATTCAGTTAAATGATTTTTAAATTATCTCAATAACGATATTTTCTTGAGAATGATCCTATGGAAGGAGATTTTTAGTCAAACCATACACCAAAAATTCAATCTTATACCAAAAATCCCACCCTTCACCATAAATTCAGCTATGCATCAATAATTCAACATTGCATAACGAAGTCAACTCTATTACAAATAGATGTCAATCCATCAATCATGATGCCTTTGGACAAATCTTATAGCTAAGTAAGTCAAATTAAACTTTACGATTAAAAAATCACTTCAACTTGGTCACCCTCTAAAATGATTGTGCTTTTTAAGAAACCATTTTTAGTTGTTAACTTTATAAAATGATTGTGTTTTTGAAGTTTTAGGTGGAAAAACTTTGAAAAAAAAAACTTTTTATGCCTAACATTTCATTTTAAACCCATCACCTCTAATTGCAAGAAAAATTTTTTGATGACAAGTTAAGCATGTCTCTTTTAATGGAAATAAATTTTGAAGCCCATATTTTTTTATGAAAAAAATATTTTAAGTCTGTTTTTTTTAATTAAAAAAACATTGTAAGTCACTTCAAACAAGGAATTTTACAATCTTTTATTACTTTTAAGTCTTAAAGACTAACAAATTTGATTCCAATAATGTCTTTTTTCTATTTTGAGCCCAACAAAGCTCTAATAAATTTGAGTCTAGTAAGACTCCAGCAAATTTAACTGAGTAATGCTATTATAATGTTGTGGACGTCCAGTTGGTCTCTTTCTTGCTGCTGTGATAGTGGCCTCGCCTTTCTCCTGGTATCTGTGGGTTGAGGGTCATTTCGATTCACC
>Ga0325410_1008642_pt1 | contig 11015 bp, 3 predicted proteins | sample PopdelMetagenome_16_FD_206182 | JGI IMG/M metagenome (GOLD analysis project Ga0325410, IMG submission 206182) | Populus deltoides microbial communities from Bellville, Georgia, United States - Xylem-PdIQD-R3 | ecosystem: Host-associated > Plants > Phyllosphere > Stem > Wood/Secondary xylem...
GCTTTTTTCTCTTTAATATATATATATATATATATATATATATATATATATATATATATATATATATATATATATATGGCAAGTAAACTTAGTCATAAAGACAAAAGCCTGCTTTATCTTCTACATTATGGTTAATTTTACACTGTTTGTGTTTATTCCACATCAGTTTTCGGAGAATTGATCACCAATTGAACGAATTTCCATGTTTCTTCTTTCCAGTTTCTCAGTCAAATGATGGCTGCTAGCTGTCTCATTTACACAATAAATTAATAAGAGATTCACAAGAATCTTGCTTCGCGTTACTTTAAAGACTTTAACTTTGATGACCATTGAAGAACTCACCTCTTAATTCTCTGTAAATTTATCTTTATATTTTACACGTATCTCTAGTATATCCTTTATGTATAATTGTATTTATTATATTCTTATGTCATAATATTTAGCCAAACTAATTACAATTATAACGATTATCCTCCTAAAGTACATGGGTTTTATTAATTTTTATACAAATTTATGTGAAAATGTAGACATGTCTTTTTGTTTAGATTAACGTGGGTGTCCGGCTTACTTTGCGCGCATCTCGACTAATCCCACGGGCCCTGAAATTAACGACCATATAAACCTCCAGTGATCCTGAGGTTTGTGGGACTCGAACTGGTGACCTCTGAGGAGCAAATCTAGGGCCTAACTAGTTGAGTTACACCCCTCAGGGTTCATGTCTTTTTATTTTTAGTTTGACGATAAGGGTGTCTTCAAGCCAATTCATACATCAATCGAGACTAAGTTCCTCATTTAGATGATTTTAAGGGTGTACCTTCTACTTTAGTGTTAAAATATTATAACTACCCTTTTAATTTTAAATAATTTCACTTAGTAAATTTATAAGATAATTTCATATTGAAAAAGATAGATTAAATAAAAAAATTTATGTCCATCCCTATAACAACAAAGCATATTTGTTTCAAAATTGGGATCTTTGTTCAACTTTGCCATCCAAGTCTTCTTTTTGAGAAAGAATGATATGATTGATTAGACATTTGTATACCCTACATAAAAGTATTTCTTGAATTTATAGTGTCAATTTCTTAGCATTGTTAATGTTGATGTGCCTTTTTTTTAATAGTAGTATTCAATACCAATTTTAGCTTCTACCGTAATCAATCATGCCTTACTTCTTATAACTCTCCTTTTATTCTAGGGGTAGTTATTGTTGTTATCACCTTGGATAAATGATAATTATCCACCTTTATCTTCTTTTCTAAGAAGGAAATATGACTAACCTTAAGTGCCTTTTAAATCGGATTTTTAAAGACAACACAACTATTAATGCCATGTCTTCGTGAGTCATGCAATTTGCAATATTTCTTCTCCTCAATATGTTTAGTAATGGGAATTGTACGTGTGGTTATCAATGAACTTAAATTCCCCCCTATGCATTAGTTGATCAAAAGTTTCTTTAGCTATGTTATTGTTTAAAAAAGTATTGTTTACCCTTATTAAGCACTTCAATAGCTTTTGTTTCTTTGCTATTAAGTTTGCTGGCCTCTTTATATTTTCTTAATATATATTAATCTCGAACAATCATCTCTTTTTAAGTTTTGCGATCAAAATTTGTTGTTGCTTAACTTTCTTAAACTCCTTGTCAAAATCCGAGTTGATCATTGTATAGGCCATTTCAACCTCATTCAAGTATCCAATAGGTAGGTTCTCCTTAATGGCTTCTTTTCTATTTGTTTTCCCAACATGTTTTCATACCAAATGTCATAACCTAATTTTTGACCATTTTATTTTAATTATTATTATTATTATTACTGAAAAGGATAAAAAAAAATGATGATAATGATGAAAAAGCAAGTAAAATGAAATAAATGAAGAATGAATTAAAATTTTGGTTAAGGGCAACATGATTGGAAATTCTGGGGTTTAATTAAACTTTGAAATTAATCTAATTAAGCTTGGAATTAATTTAATTAATCAAGTCAAGGGTTTAATTGAAGAATGGATAAGTTTTGAGACTTAATTAAGCTTGAAATTAATTTAATTAATCCAATCAAGTTTTTAATTGGAGAATTGATAAGTTTTGAGACTTAATTGGACTTGGATTTAGTTAAATTAATGAAATCAGGGACTTAATTGAACAAATAGCAAAGTTTGGGGTTAATTGAGAGTCAAAATTGCAAAATTAAAATCCAAGGACTACATTGAAAATGGCGTCGAAATTCAGGGGTCCAATTACAATTTAACTAGGGGGTTAATTTCCAAACTTCAAGGGCCAAAATGCATATAGCTGTGAATACCGAAACGACACCGTTTCTCGTTACTGTTCATCTTCCTCACCCGACCGAAACGGACGCCCACCACCACACAGCCATTACTTCTGCAATTATCACACTTTATGGTTGGAAGAAACGACATTGTCTTCTCTGGCTATAAAAGCCACGAACGGCAGAGAAACAGGAGGGGGGAATTGGACTGAAAGGAAGGAGGAACCCAGCATAAACAGGGGGAGAACGGAAAAAAACTGAGAGAAAGAAAAAGACAGAGCCGAACAAAGAAAAACTGGGGACCGAGAACAGGGAAGAAGGCAAAACAGAGAGACAGAGAGACTGGGAACGAAAGAAAAAACAGAGCAAGACAGAGGGAAGAAACCCAGCAAAACAAAGAAAGAAAATACACGGAAAAAAACAGAGAAAACGCAAACAAAGAAACCCAAAAAACCAACACTAATATCATCGTTTTCAATCGCCCCCTGCAAACCAAAGAAAAAGGAAGAACCCGAAGACAGAAACAAAAAAAAACACAGAGGAGGAATCACAGAGGGGGAAAGCACATAACCGAGAGAGAAAAAAAATCCGAAAAGCAAAAAGAGGAAAGCAGAAGAAGGAACAGAGGAGAGGAAGCAAAGTTGACCAGCCAGAGCTTCGCCATTGTCTCCATCGCCTCCAACAGACCAGGTAAGAGTTTCTTCTTCTCGCATTATTTCGGTTAAGTAGTATTTACACTGTGCAAGTGAATTTTAATTCACTTGCACAGTGTAGCAACACGCGTGCGTTAGCGCACGCGTGTTGCTTAGCCCAGCTGGGTCTAGCCCAGCCCATGTGGGCTGAGCTAGGCCCAGCCCCCAAAAAAATAAAAAAAAATAAGAAATAAAAAAATAGAAAGTGTAGAAATAAAAATTTTGCATGTCTTAGAAAAAATATATTTTTGTCAATTTATTCACTAATATCAGGATCAGGAATATGAAAAAATATATACTGATTTTTTTTTATAGCTACGAATTTTTACCACCGCCAGAGTTGGAATTATTCGAGATCGAATATTCACTGGCGTCAGAGTCAGGAATATTATAAACAAATTATCATAGCATAAGCGAATAAATGTTTAGCAATTTAAGACAAAACTAGCAATGTAGTCTGCCTTAGGCAGAATGTTTAAGGGGTGATAATATCTTCCTTTTTATGTAACCAGTCCCGTACCATAGAATCTCTGTTAACCAGTTAGGGTTCCTAGTGACCATAATACTAGGTGGCGACTCCTTAAACAAGACATTTTTTCCTAAAAGAACCGGATGCCAGAAATCTGTTCTTTTTCCCTAATCAAGATTATTTTTAGGGCCGCCACGATGTCGGGTGCGACACCAAACAACATTGTATGAAAGGATATAAAAATCGATATATTTGATTATGAATAGCCTCTTCTAGTATTCCATTGTTTTCCCTCTAGAACTAATTTGATGCATTCCTACTCTATTATAACTGTAGTGGAATTAACTTGATGCATTCCTACTCAATTATATTGGAATTAACTTCATGCATTCCTACTCTATTATAATTGTATTGCACTTGGTTTTGAGATTCTTAAAATAAAGTACATAGCTTTTTATGGACTCTTTTAATCATGAACAATTCTAACCAACCTAATCAATATTACTGTTAGTTCTATTTTGTAAAAGTGCTCATAAAAACAAGTCTCTATTTGCTCTTAACTATTGATGAACTTTAGTTGTAGTGTGGAGATCTAGTGAAAGGTAGCTTTGATTAATGAAGAACTAAACAACCTTAGGTTCACAAAGGGATTAACAACACCATTTCCATATTGATAAGCAAATTTAGTGACGTGTTCCCTTGTTGACTCATTGTCTTCAAGGAGACAAAGATAACTATGCTTAATGAGTATGATTTATCTCAATATTGAGAGGAAAAATCGATCATTTCAAGAAATAAAAAGAACTACTCTTAACGAGTATGATTTATCTTAAAATTTTTAGGTAGAATTCATTAATGCTTCATACTATATTTCAATCTGAGTTTTCATTGAACCTATTTTGTATAAAATACCTTATGAGATCTAGTTTGAGAAAAAAAACATAATATCTCTTACTTCGGTTTTTTATTCAATTTTTTTTTATTCTAAATTTGAAAGGCAAAAATATGCTAAAGAAAAAAAACTTTCAAGCTAGAAGAATGTAGCGATTTGAAAAGATTTCAGACTTCTATATATCTCAGAAACGGTATAAACAAAATATATTCTTCACGTGATGTTCGAGCATTTTGTCTGACAGTCATAATCGGTGTGAAGATCTAGCACAAGCAGATTCACTGAGAGATATACCGTGAAAATTAAGCAAGGAAGTGTTTTTTTTTTTTGTTTGGCGTACTTATTTTATTTATAAATCCATCCGTGATTATTTCATGGACAAAATTACAGACAAAACATGAATTATCGGGGAAAGTTTTTTCTGCAAACTGTAATTGTCTGTGAGCCTGTCAGTAAAAGTCTTCCTGATCGGCTCAGTGTCTAATTACCGATAGTATATTTTGCCGGTAAATTAAAAAAATATGGTAATGATCCCGTGAGGAATTTTACATGAACCCAACATATAAAGAAAGACGGCAAGACTATGAACTACCAGTTACATGGGCCTTCCCTAAGTGCTAGTCTTCTAGATTAGAGAAAAGATAGACCCCAATCCTGTTGCTTGCCATCAAGCCACTAGATTTGACATGTGAGTGAATAACTAAAATAAACAAGACAGCACACTGGACAAAAAAGATGGAACATGTTCTATTCTGAGAAATCGAGGAATCATAACCTGAGATAGACACTTTGTAAAGTTAAGTTCTCATGTTAAATGAATAACACGGGAAATCATAACCTGACTTGGACAAGTAAGGAATTGAACTAAACAAGAAAATCTATTCTAACAAGGAAAGTAATTTCTCGAGGATCGATTCCTCTATTATTTTTTTGAAAAAACCAGAAATCCAACTTGTTTTTAACAAACATTATAGCTTCACCTTACATAGCAGAGTTTTTTTTTGGCTCAGTGAGATGAGGGAATGAATAACCACAAACAACAGGGACCTGGAGAGAAAAGGCCATGGATCGTGCTCTCGGACACTGCCAGTTAGAAGAGCAAGCCATGGCTTTAACCCTTTGATTAATTAATCATTACTACAAATTGCATAGAACATTGAGGATCTGGCATCTAATGATTCCATTGCTTTTTATGAGACAAAGGCAAAAACTCATAATTTATAATGCAATCATAAGAAATAGCAAAAACAGAGACTGTGAGTAAGAGATCATTTCTGTGGAATGAATCTGTTGAAAGAGAAGGCAGAACAAGGCTAGTTATGATCCAAATGCATAAACATAATTTAAAGGCTTGTTGTTTTTGGACGTGATGCAAACTATATTTTTTTAAATTTTGAATTTTTTTTTTGTTAAAAATTATTATTTTTTTATATTTTTAGATTATTTTATTAAAAATAATAAAAAATAATATTATTATATATTTTTAAACAAAAAATATTTTAATCCAAATAGATTAACAATTGACGGTCCAAAACATGACCCATATCGTCCCAGTTCTTAATGGTTCCATTGTTAACAATATAAGGCCCTGTTTGGTAATAAGGCTATTTATGGGGCTGTTGCAGCTATTACCAAACCCAACCCAAGTCACCAAAGTAAAGATGTTATTAGGAGGACAGAGCAGCAGTTGACAAACAATTTGGTGTGGCTAAAGCCCATGTTAAGAATGCTGGTGGGAACAGAGGAGGTTTCGATTTTTAGGTGTTTTCTCTTTCACTTCTACCCATTTATCGGTAATTTTTTTTAAAATAAATTTTAAAAAAATAAATTATTTTTTGATATTTAATAGTGTAATGAAAAATAAGTTGGAAAACACTTTACAGTGTTTAGTTAATTATGTCATGAAAAATGAGTTGAAAAATAACTTATTAATATTTTATTTTTTTCAAGTTTATTAAAATAATAAGAAATAATTCTTACAAATTAAAAAGTTGAATGAGAATGAAATTGAAAAAAAATATAATTCCATAAATTATCTCAAATAAAATAAATAATAATCAAAATAATAAAGATCAAATTTAAAAAATAAAAAAATTAAAAGATGAAGAAATTAAAATAATAATAATTAACATTTCATAAATTATTTCAAATAAAATAAGTAACAATAAAAAAATAAGGACCAAATTTGATAAATAAAAAATTTCAATTAAAAAATGATAAGAAAAAAACAAATAATAATTATAAAAATAAGGACCAAAATTATATAGCAATTGAAAAATTAAATTTTAAGAGATGAAATTGAAAAACAAATATTCAAAACAAAATATATATAACAATCAAAATTTTAAGGATCAAATTTGATATAATTAGCAAATAATATAATATTTTTAAATTTTTCATAACTTCCGGAAAGTGTTTTCCGCCCAAAATAAAAGGAATACACTTTTCTGAAAACCAAGCCAAATTTTTCTTTAGCTGAAAAGTATTTTCTGTTGACTGAAAAGTATTTTCTATTGACTAACTTTTTTAATAACAAACAAATACAAAAAAAGTTTGAAAAATCATTTTCCATATACTAGTTTTCAAAAAATAAACGCAGAGCAAAAATCTTTAACAGGAATTACAGAACCATGTATCGCAGAAAACGTCTTGTAATCTTTAAACAACAACAACAAATCAGTGGGATATTATAATTAATTAATTACTTAACTAAGTTACAAACTAAACTAGGTATAGGTTTCCCCGTGCATGGTTGCTCTCTTCACAATTTAATGAGGATTGCTACCATTTTTTTTAAAGTTCATTTTAGTCACTGGAATTTTTTATTCTTCCATTTTTGGTCCTTGTTGTTTTTATTTTTGACATTTTTATCCTAAAACTTAATTTTTTTTTATATTTTAACCCTTATATGTTGATTGAAAAAATACAAAGTTGCTAGAAATAAAGAAGAAAGAGACAAAATTCGGTCATCCATAAAAAAAGAGAGTAAATCTTGGTATTAATAAGTTCGTATGGAAAAGAGTAATTCGATGGTGGTATTTTTTATCTTTAATAATATAAGAAAAAAAATAGACCCTGAAATATTCATTTATATTTAATTTGATTTTGACTTTTAGAGATAAATATAGTGCATTTAGGGTTGAAAATGAGATTACTGCGATTTACAAAATGTATTTTGAATTTTTTTATGAAAATAAATTAAAAATTAAATTTTAAAAGTACTAAAATTTAGACTTTGTTATTTTAAAATAAAAAAATATTTATATAAATAACATGTTATCTATCTAGTTAAACAATGCGTTGTTTATTCATTATTTTTTTTTTTAACTGAGCATGTTGTGGCTCATTTAATAAAAAAAAGGACTCGGATTTATCCCTAAAAATCCTGTTTGTTTTTGTATTTTAAAAATATTTTTGAAAAAAATTAAATTTATTTTATTTTTTCTTCGCTTGGAATTAATATTTTTTTAGTGTTTTCAGATCATTTTGATGTGCTGATGTCAAAAATAATTATTTAAAAAAAATTCTTTTAATGTATTTTTTTAATGAAAAACACTTTAATAAACAACTGTTATTACACTCCAAACACGAGCCAAGGTTCTAAACCTAGCAGTGTATATAGGCTATTTTTCAAAGCTTAGATGCTGGGTTTTTTTTTTTTTTTTTGCAAAACCTCCTTTTTTATTAATTATTTTATTTAAAAATAGAAAAAAACTATATTTAAATAAAACTATTGATATGATATCAAAACATTATCAAGTTATGTCATTGTTTGTTTTTAAGAAAATTATAGCTTTTATGGTAATATTAGCAACTATTTATGAATGTTATATATAAACCTAACATACAAAAATTCTTAAAAAATTGCATAAAAAACATGTTTTCACATGACTATTTAATGAGAATAATATATATATATATATATTAAATATTTTATTTTAATTCTTTATATAACTTTCTAAAATTAATTATTCTTTTATTTTTTCATACAATTGTATAAAAATTATTGAAACTTTATTTATTTATTATTTTAACTTGTTTTGATAAGTTTTTTTTTCAAAAAATCTTGCTTTATATATAAAAGATCCGTTTTTGTAAAAAACAAAAAAGAAAAGAAACAAATACATGGATAGGAAAGGAAATTTTGACTGAAAAAATACATTTTTTACTCAAGAATTTAAGCCATTTGAATTTTTTTAAATAATCATTTGAATATCTATAGGAACCAGATATATAAGTGTGATGATAATTTTAAGCAAGATCTTTTAATTTTCCTACCTCACTTTCAAGGATCTTAATTATTGGGTCTAATTAAGAGATTTAATTTTCTTAAGTGAATTTGGAAGAACATGCATGCTGCAATTAAGTTAGTATTTGATAGAATGGATAATTAATTAATCTCCCAACTCCATAGGATATAATTATCTCATTAATATTATTAATCACTTTTCAATGGATTTTATCTTCCTGCTTGCCCTGCATAAACTAAATGAGAATAAAATCTCCAAAAGACTAAAAGATTTTATTAATTAAGTAAATGATTATAGCTAGATCATGAATTAATTAAAATCTTTATATCTAATACAAGATCCAAATAAATAAAAAGTCAATATATCTAATAATGGCAGGAAGTGTCATGCTTATTTCCCTATTTAATTTAATTTAATTTTTGATGACATTCTTCGGTTAAGATGTGCTGTCAATCGCTATTAGCAGCTTGGCTCCCAAGGCTCACCTGTCGGTACCTTTCTTCCCAAGCTTTTTCCATCACCGACTCAAATTCCTATAAATCCAAACAACCTAATTATCGTGTTCTTCATCAACAAGACTCTTTCTTTGTTCTATTTTTTTTTTTAAATCTTTCCAAGCCCACAATCGGAAGCAGGCAAGATGAGAAGAGAGGGGCGGCCACATGGAATGGTTAGGGCCTATGCAGTCTTGCCACCTCCATGGAACCCTAAAGCTGGAGGAGACAGAAAATTCAACAAGTTTGATACACCCACAACAGCCGGATTGTTCACCAAGGTCTCATCAAAGCCCACAAACCACTCCAAATTCACAGGGAAATGCGGGAAGCCACGGTGCTTAGAATGTCACATGCAACCATGTTGTAAGGCCACGCACAAAACCAAAGGATCCCATAAGGTAAAATCACAAGATGTTTTGTCTAATTCCAATGCTCAGTTTATTGCATGGCGGGTTGTGAATGGCCGGCATGGCTCGAATCTTTCTGGGTTTTCTGCCACGGGGATGTTGAACCATTTGGCCAGTACTGGTGACCATGACCATGCAGATGATGAAGTTGATGATTCGGGAAATGAAACTGAACAAGAGTTTGTTGATGATGACGATGACGATGAGAATTATATTGGTGATTCTGTTAACATCAAGAATATTGAAGAAGAAGATGGTATGAGTTACTGTGATGTGGGATTTGAGGTGGACCTAGCTGAAGGAGATGAAGATTGGTGTTTGGTGGCAGAGAAGGCATGATGCCATTGCCATGTCAATGTCGATGGCTGCCATTCCTTTCTTGAACATTTTTCTATAGTACTTTCTTCTAATTAAATAATTGTAATTTGTACAAGTTGAATTATTAATTAAATGCCTCGAGAATTTGTACAAGTTGAAAGTATTAATTAAATAATTTTTATATCTTGCATTGAAAACTTCTGCAAAATATTTTTATTACCAAAATGGAGATTCGGGTTAATAACTACACTGAAGCCTGAAGTATGGAAGGAGGTTCCAAACCCGCGTGAGCCATTTCTCATTCTCCAAACAAAGTAAAATATTTTGGGCCGACTACTTTATCTGTTGGGTCTTTTAGCTTGCTTACCAAGATGAAGATGTTTTTTTTTTCGTTTTTTAATTTGACTTTACAGTTTGTTGACACTCAAACCAACTTCAAGACATATATATATATATATATATATATATAGTATAATGATGGAATTGCATCATCATTTAATTTTTTTTTCATATATTATATTTAGTCTTCATTCATTTTATTGTTATTTATTTTATTTGAGATAGTTTTTAAAATTGAATCTTTTTTTATGGTTTTATTATCCTTCATTTTGTTTTTATCAAATTTGTTTCTTATTCTTTTAATTGTTATTTTTTTACTTTGAAAAAAATTTTAAATTGATATTTTTTTATTTCATCTTTTAATATTAAATTGGTTGGTAATTGAGCTTTTTTTTTTTTTTATTGAGTTCGGGTTTAAGATTTCATGGATTGAGAGTTTAGGGGATTAACCTAGGTTTATGATATTTGTCGGTTTGATTGGGTTTCCCCCCCTTTTTTTAAGCTATTGTTTTTTTTTTCATCCTTTGATATTTATGTAATTGAAGATTGGGCTTCTTTATTTTTTTTATTTGCTTTCTATATGAATTTTCACTAATTTTGAAAATGACCCAAGTTATCTTGAGTCTTTTTATTTATCATTATTTTCTAAATTTAGTTTTTTTAGAGAAATTTTATTTATTTATTAAATTAAATTAATTGATTAAATATAAGCATGAAATGCTCATTTCATGAATTTTTTGTTTGGTTTATTTTCTAGATCGTTGCTCTTATGACAGATGCGGCTTCTTTTGGTGTCGTCATCTAACCTTTTATAGTGATATTGGAACCACTTCGGTAAGCTCTTTCTAGTGGTAAAGTGGTATTCATGGCAGAGCAACGATGAGTCC
>Ga0325410_1008643_pt1 | contig 11013 bp, 11 predicted proteins | sample PopdelMetagenome_16_FD_206182 | JGI IMG/M metagenome (GOLD analysis project Ga0325410, IMG submission 206182) | Populus deltoides microbial communities from Bellville, Georgia, United States - Xylem-PdIQD-R3 | ecosystem: Host-associated > Plants > Phyllosphere > Stem > Wood/Secondary xylem...
TTGCCAAACCCTTGTGCGCTTAGCTTCGTGATAAATTCTGATTAATTATAAAGAAACGTAGATAAGAAAGCATCTTACGAGATTTCTCCTAATATATGTCGCTGGCATAAATAAATCAAGATAATTAACATAGTTCTGCAATTTGTCTAGTGGTTTTTGATCCGTCGCAGCGTTTTCATGGCATCTACGAGGCACTTGCAGGAGTAGAACAGTGCTGTGTTCTAGTTCCAACTTCATGTCCTCTGCCCTAGGAGTAGGGAGGGAGAAAAAAACAAAGACAATTAGTGATCAAATATTCATTACAGTTTATCAGTAAAGAAAATCAACTTCATCTCAAATCTGCACACCTCTCAACACACTCTTTACTTTACTAAGAACCTTTGAAATTGAGACACAATGAGATCAGAAGATCTCCAAGCTCAAGCATGCAAAGATAAATTACAAGGCAATAGCAAGAACGCCTAAAAACATGGCCCTGGAACAGCTCCAGAATGTTGCATTTTCCATACCTTGAAGGGCAACTACAAGTGCCACTATAAAAATTTTCTAGAAATACAACAGGCATAAATTGTATCCGAGTTTGACTACCACAGTTTGCTATTTATCAGTTTCAAAAGTTCGACGGCCTCCCGTAATCTTCTTTCCATGTTGTCCCTCATTGCCATGCCGCGAGGTTTCCTGCACAAAGATAGGTTGTATTGAACTTAGCTATCTTTTGCTTATTGTGATAACATGTTTTTTCTATAAAATTAACCAAAAACTAGGTTTTTTTCCCTATAAAAATCATTGCAGTTTCAGTTACACTCATCTCAAGTATAATTGTAAGGGAATAGAGTTCTGAATGCCAGCAACTTACTTCTTCTCGAAGTTTGCCTTCCTAGTTAATTCTTCCACAAGACTGTGTAGCCTCTTTATAATGGGTGGTTTCCTCAGCACCATTTCAACGCCTTTTTGATGTGAACAGATCTTCTTCATAACCTCAGAAGCAATGAAATATCCTTCCTCCTTGTTCCTGGACAACATTAGTTAAAAGACAATTTGTTCATACATAGCAAATAAAAACATACCATTGACTTCTAATCAGAACATAACAAAATAACCTGAGCAACTGCCAAAGAATTATTTCTACTACTCCTTCACTGTCAATAAGCACTTCAATCAAATGTGGATAACGGGCAAGATTCCGGAGAACTGAGAGTGCATGCTTTAAAACCTCCTGGTCAGGCATGCTTTGACTGACTGAGCGAATCAGCTTCAGTAAGTTGTCAATTGCCCCAGCAGCCACAAGTTTCTCACAACATTTTTGAGAGTGTTCTGTGGTCATATCTGGCAAAAAAAAAAAAAAAACTTGGAATAAATATACAAAATGATACCTTCTTTCAAGAAGTATATGGTTGACTCATTATTTCAACTAGAAAGACAAATGGATATCCATGCTCACTCAATAAATTGAAGATTCAATAACAGATCATGAACTGCATAAGATGGCATGGAGATGCATTAGTTTTCATGCCAACACAAGCTAGTGAAAGCAAGTGTCTTTGCATCTTGTCCAATCATGTCATGATAATGTCGAACCAACCAGTACTTGCTTCAGGAAAGATGAGTGTTTTTTATGCAGGCTACAATAATTCCACAACCACCATTTGATTCCCATGCTACTTCCCAGTAAAGCATGGATAACACTATCAAAACATTCAAATTTCTAAAAGATCTGAGACATAAGAAAATTCTTACCCAAAGTTGCACAAGTGTGAAGAATGCCACTAACACTTTTCATGCTTGATAGTTCTGAAAGAGCCACTATGAGCCTGTTAATAATACGCATGCTGTCATCCACATTTTTAGCAGAATTTTGCATTCTCAGGCGCAAATCCAGGAGCTGCCCTCTAGCATTTTTACGTGCAAGGAAACCTTTCCAGTGCGACTGTTGAATTTACAAATGCCAGTTAGCCTAGAAATATGTACCTTTCCAGTGCAATTGTCGAATGTCAGTTAGCCTAGAAATATGTTCCAAGTTAAATATTGAATCATAAATGGGGCAGATAACATAAATGCCAACTCAGGAATATAATTGGGCTGACTAGAGGAGACCGATGCACAGAGAAAGGTGCCAAAGCTAAAACAATTCCAACTTCCAAGGCTTCAGGGAAGCAACTAATTCACCTTGGATCCGGGAAAATATACACCCATGACAGAGAAAGTGGAGAGAAAGCAGTGTGTCAAATTTAAGTAAACGCCATGTGATCAAGACATGGATTCATAAAGAAAATTGTATTTATCCAAGTCATACATGAACAACTACTAAATTCAGGGGCAAAAAAGTTTTCAATTTTGTAATCACTTGGAAATATTTTAATCAGATATCCAGTTATAACGAACCAGCTTTATTACCATGGAAATGCAACATAGAAAAACAATAGCAGAGATCTATTAGTCTTACTTGAACCACAACAACGCGCTGCCTCTCTCTAGAGGCCTTTTTCCTGCCAATCCAACCTCGAACATGAGACTGTACGAGGATTGCTGATTTTGCTCTTTGCTTCAGCAATAAAATACCTCTCCACCACCTTTGCAGCTTCAGAATAGAAGACATCACTATTTTCAATTCCAAACTCTGCAAGCAGAATCTTGAGGTTTGCATTTTGCAATAACTAGCAGTAGCTCTATGAAAGTGAGAAGCCCCTGCATCAGTCCGATGCCAGATATTCTTAAGATAACTAAACTCGAACCATATTTCAATAATGCAGAGAGCTTGTATGAAATAAAATGTGCTAGCAACTAAAGTTCAGAAGAAATTTTCACAAACCTAATAGCCTATTTCGAGTAATCTCCCCTCTGACAAACCCCTGAATCTCTATAGCAGCTTGTTTACAGCAATGAAACGCCTTCCAGCAGTTCAGACATCGAACAGCACTTTGGATTTTTAACACTGCTTCTCTCTGGAACAAAAAGTTACTGTTTATTAGCCAAAAACAGCAGTGTCAAACGTAATCTAGAAGCAGGCCAATTTCAGCTAAATTTACAGGCTCATTGACTTCACGAGTGGCAAAGATTACATAACAGCCAACTGTATACAGTGATTGGTCTGAGACAAAGGTCTACTGACACAATTACCAGAGAATACCAAGACTTCAAAGAAAGAACTAAAAAAAAAAACACACAAACAGAATAAAGGACCAAAGAGAAACATAAGCATTTTGCAGTTAAGTTGGGAGTACACCATGTCTAGTTAGATAGGACCATGCAGAGGAAGTTTGTTTTCTATATGCATAGTTAAGGCAACCATGTAGAGGAAATTTTGTTTTAATCACACCAATATGTAACCAACCAAAAATTCAAGGGCAAGCAAATGGTTTGACCTTACACTCAATCAGATATTCTGGTAAATGTGCAAGCCATTTCCTGTAAAAAATAAAAGCAGAACTCAAAAGAAGTCAGTCTTACTTGGAGAGCAACACATTGCCTCTCTCTAGAGGCCATTTGCCTGCCAATCCAACCTCGAATATGAGCTTGTATAACAATTGCAGACTTTGTTCTGAGTTTAAGAAATAGAATGCCTCTCCACCACCTTTGTAGCTTCAAAACTGAAGACATCATTACTTTCAGTTTCAAGCTCTGAAAGCAGACTCCTGAGGTTAGAAAATTTCCGTAACTAGCAATGCCTCCAGAAAAGTGAGAAGCCCCTGTAACAATCAGATGCAAAATATATTGAAAGCCAAGCAAGCTAAACTTGATAAGCAATTCAGAAATGAACAAGCAGTTAATCAAAGAAAAGATGCAGGCATTTAAACTTTGGGAGAAGACTTTCACAAAATACCTAATAGCCTATTCCGAGTAGTATGTCCCCTGACAAACCGTTGAATTTCAATCGTTGCATCTTTGCAAGACTTAAATGCTGTCCTGCAGTTTAAACATCGAATAGCACTTTGAATCTGTGTTGCTGCTTGTTTTTGGAACAAAAAGTCCCTCCTTACGAGCCAAGCCCGGCAGTATCTCTGGATTCATTTGAACATAATGGAACTTAAAATATATAAAAGAAATTTTTTTAACTTCAGGTAAAGTTTGTCTAGAGCATAAAGCAGTGATATTTCATGGAAAATGCTTTAAGGTTGGAGCTGTAGTGAAATCATCCCCAAAACACCCAGCTTTTCCAGGACCACAGTAAGTAAAGCAAATTCTACCCAGTAGAAAAACTTCACCATGTTGCTGAATTCAGATAGCACATAGAAGCAAGAAATGCACATGTAATGCCTTACAAGTTGCTATATACAAGTGAATTTCATTCAGACAAACGAACAAAATAAACAAACATTTATCTAGATGCAAGTAGGTGTTACAGGAATTCAACAATTATGAAAACCTTTGCCCCTTCTGATAGGCAGCAGAATTAGTACTTAACCTAAGTGTTATCACCCACATAGACAACATTTACTCGTGATAAAAAGAACAAAGAAACTCATTTTCACAATCTCCCCCTTCAACCCTCAAGTGGCATTTAAATTAGTTATTTTGTCAGTAAAGTAAATGGACCAACACAAAAGCTAAATCCTATAAGTTTAAGGATTCTACATGCATTATTTATCAATTCATAAATGCATGTAACTCATATTTTGATGCAAAAAAATGTGCATACAGGAACACGATAGGCAGATAGCTTACTTGAAGCACACCAATGAGATACCGATATCTTCCCACTTTTCTCCTTACAATCCATCCACGAACACAAGACTGAATTACAGTGGCTGACTTTTTAGCAATACTAAATTGTTGAAAAGCCCTCCGACATCTTAAGCATCTATAATTACTTTGAATTTTCATTATAGCTTGCTTCTGGATTAAAAATGTCCTTCTCAACAGCCAACCTTGGAAATGACTTCGAATTTTAGTAGCAGCAAGCTGCTGTTCGTGGATGGACCTGGAAATTATAGTCTTTGAAGAAAGCTGAACTGTTAGACCATCAAATTGGCACGTGGATGAAGCAATGGCAGCATTGACTATATCAAGAGTGGATACATCAAGATTACTAACACAATCACTTTTATGTCTTTGTCTGATCCAAATCCTCGTGGCTTTCTGAATAAGCATAACATCTCTTCGTAGCTTGACAAATCTATGCCGGTCAACAATGAACTTCACATATCTCCCTAGGTTTTCAGCCTGGCTCCACCTTTCTACATGATTAACCAAACAAAAAAGTACGTGAGTAACTAAACAGAATTTGCAGGGATTCATAAAAATGAACTGGCGAATAAAAGTGCGTACCACATCTAAAATCCTGAACTGTGACACTACTGAATTTTAAAAGGAATGGTCTCTTCTTCACCATTAACCAAGCCCGAATAGCAGTTTGCAAAAAGCAAGCCGCTCTTCTCATCTTCAAAAAGTTATGGCGTTCAACTGATCTCCTAAAGTGCAATTGTATTACTTTTGCAGCATTTTCTGAAACAGTATTGATTGTTAGTCAGAAGGAAGAAATTAGTGATCAAAGATTATGGTATAAAGCAAAGAAGCGATGCGCTACTTCTAATAAACTTACATGATCAATCCATGAAAAGATGATTTCCATAAAAGGGAAAAATTTACAACTATTTAAATTGTTGCCTCTAAAAACAGAAATTAACTGAACAGCATGGCAGTTCCTAACAAAATTGCAAACAAGAAAAAACTACAAACTTCAATAAAGATCATATCAAACAACTTAAACCGAACAATTATTGCAACTTGAAATATAGGTGCACTTTTCAATTGAAAAGAAAACTTAATGAGAATACCTCTTTGATTGATGATGCCCAGATTGCTAGTTGAGTTGCAATCCAAAACAGAAGTACCAGGTTGTGTGATGAATTTGTTGTTTCGTTCGGCCATATCTTGCCACCAAGCCTTAATAGCCCTAAATTTTCTAGCAGCATCTGCAAAAACAAGTTCAAATAAAAGATTAAAAAAAAAAAAGCTTTAAAACCAATATTCTCCTTTCCATTCCTACAACTACATGTGAATGGTGCAAGCATTTTATCATTTTAGTTTTAAATCCTTTCTTTTAATCTCATTCCAGGTAAATATATCTCGTTCATCATAAGCCATACATATTGTTTTTATATATGAAACAAATTTAATGAAAGGTAATGCTCATCCCTTTATTTCCCATTCGAAATGGGACCCAAGAGGCAAAAGTTGTATAAACCCTTTGAAAACTTCGGTGCTTTTGAATTAAGTACACATTTGACAACATTCAGTAATAAGAGGAAAAGGAAAGAGAATATTTACATAATGACAAGAAACACCAAAAAGAGATTTACTACTAAATTAAAGGTGGAAACCTTCTGTACTGGAGCCATCTATTATGTCTTGGTCCAGCTCTGCTTCTGAACTTAAAGAACACCTACCAACGCTTGAAGTTCTCCTCTCTTGACAATCACAACACAATAGTTTATGGAAATTCAGTTGATCCTAGCAAACAGAAAAGAATTATTAAAATATATCCCAAGAGTGTTGCCTCAGTCATTATCCAGCAAAAGAATTCTAGCTTTACCATGGTTTTCTTTACAGTCAGTTGTGATGAGAGGAACACCAATAAAATTACCACACTTCGATGATTAATTGCGCCACTATGTTCAAGAATGTCACTGATATGAAGAACCTGTAAATACAATACATAAAGTCATACACATAACTTCTGACAAAAGTTCAAAGAAACAAGGTCACATGTTGACACTATAAAAGGCCAATTTCTCAGCCACCGACAAGCTGATCTAATCAAATTTTCAGGTCATTTAAAAAGTACAAAACTTTTTCTCAACATGTCCTTTAAATATGCCATGCCTTAAAAACCAACAACTTCAACATGTCCAAATGTTTTACTTATTGTTTCTCAAGTTGACATGCCTTAAAACATATGAATGGATTGTCAGCTGTTGGTTAAGCGTTATGCATGTAGACAGATAGTTTATGATCTTTACCTCAGGGAAATTCCAAAGTAATGTTGTCAGCTTCTGTGACAATAAGAAATTGTGGACTGAATCTGTATAATCAATAGCTGACATAAGTGATTCTTCTCTTCTACTTTCATGAGGATCCTGTGGAAAAAGATGCAGTGAAAATAAAACATGAGAAAGAAGAATTTGTAGAGCTTGAAAACCAATAAAACTGCAAGACATGCCATACCTTTGGAGAATGAGAACAAGAAAGTTCTTTACGGAAATAGTAGTCAAGCAAACACCATATGGCTTTACCGTCAACCAACGAAGCAAAATTATCAATTTTATTATCATATTTTCCACAAACTGCCTGCAGAAACAATTTCAATGGCCATAAGCAAGTAAAACTACCAAATGAGCATTAGCAAGTCAGAAAAAAATTGATAAAATCTACATGTTTCTGCTGGCAAAACAAAAAAGGAAAAGACCTGACATGAATAAGTGATCTCAAGAAGTGAGAGGAGGAGGGTGGGGGGTTGGGGGGAGGAGATCCATGCATAGACGTAATGGCATATATTCTATATAGCAGCCATACCTGAATCCAACTCAAAAGCAACTCCAAAGGAGAGGAACCAGGACTGGTGTTAGCGGAGTCCTATGCAATAGAAAACAATGAGAGCAACATAAATATACAGCGGCTCTGAAAATGACTTGAGAAAAAGATGAAAAGAAATACAGAAAGCACAAGTGAAAGAAATCTCAGCTACCTCTTTAAAGTTCAAAGCTAGAAAGAGAGTGACTTTATGTAACATTTAATAAGCAAGAGGAAACTGATCTGATTGAAGCATACCATGTTAACTCCGTGAATTTTCAAAATTTCATTTGCTAAGGTTGTTTTGTTGAGCAGAAGAGGCAACTGTGGAATTTGATTACAAGTTATAACCAGCCAGCAACCTTAATCACTCCTAATATATTGAATATTACAATTCCAAAATCAAAGACTTTGTGAAATAGGAAAAACCCAACAAACCTGCAAGTGAACAAACATGTTCCAGAGCAAAGAAACAGTTAGCTCCATATCTCCATTAGCAACATCGTCTTCCAAGATTGTCATTCCATCTTCATCTTGCAATGTTACACCAGCACGCTTTAGATATTGCAGGGCAAGGCCACAATTTGCTAAATTTCTCTTGCGGGTATCTGATGGAACTACCATTTTCTGCCACATAACAAGCCCTACTAAGTAAGACAAATAATGTTCAATAATTACAAAGAGTCATTTTCCTAATGAACAAGAAAGGGGAAAAAAGGGCCAACCATAAGAATAGAGGAATCATTTTGTAAGAGCTGGATGGCTCTACAAAGCCTCACTCCATCTTGAAGCTCCACAAATAAATCTGTCACTCTGAAGTCATACTCAACGAGGGAACACTACCAAAATAAATTTTTGTTGGTAAATTAACCAATTAAAAACATAATAGTGTTCATAAAATTGAACTTTGAGATGTTATTATCAATGCAGAGTGTCGAGCCCCTTTTTTAACTTTGAACAGAGATTTAAAATGATTATGATACAACACTAGCCTTTTTATCCTGAAAAAACACACATGCAAGTGCTAATAAACAAGTTATTACGAGGACTGAACTACATACCTGTTGATAAGATACTTTGTAACCTATGACCACTAGATGTGCAAGAAGATTCCCTTCTCCGTGCATTACCTCCGATGATAAGAAATCTAGAGATAAAAGTCATTCTACAATGAATAGGATGTAGTTATAACTCAATCTGTAAACAACCAAAATAAAGAACTTCAAAAATTACCATTAATCATTTGACGGCTAGACTTTATACTAGACTGCACAACGAACAGAAGAGGTGAACCCCCATCTACTCCATCAATTCCATACTTTAAAGAAAGACCACTCTGCAATTTAGTTCTATCTAGAATAAGAACCAGCAGCAAAAACCTCTTCAATATAACATTTCCCAAGGACTCATAGTAACCTGGTCTATATAACCCTTCAACCTTCCTGTTATAAGCATAAGTTTTTGCTAGTCCAGTATGTGAAAGAAATTGTTTCTCTATCACCATCTTCAAGAATGATATTTCTTGATCAGAATCAACATCTCCACTGGGCAACAAGGAATCGCCACCAAGAATAATTTGTAATCCAATTCGAAGCCAAGCTGGATTATAGCACATGAGAATTCGCATGGCTTTCTCCTTCATGCCAAAATCTGTTACAATAGGACAATGTGGCTTCATTTTCAACCTCCCTTCATCTATAGTCTGTGAAATGAATAAAAATATTCAATTCTCTGCATCGAAAACAACAGTTTCTTGACTAAAATCACAATAAAACACATCAGTTTGCCCAGGCAAGTCCAACAAAACAAAATATCTCCTTTCACTATCCCTACATTTTAAGTAAAATGGGACTAAATAAATTAATTTTTACTAATCAAATTGAACAAAAGAAACCGATGCAACTACTTTCTTAAACCAAATCAGCAGTAAAGCAAATAAATTTCCCAAAGCAATACCACCAAAATAGATTATTCAAAGCAACAGCTTCTTTAATTTTCCACTACCATGTTTAGTAACAACACCTAATTCCTTCATATTACATACTAACTTAAAATACATGATTTTTCTTAATCAAGTTTTTAAATAAATACAATTCCATTACGTTACCAATTATTTTTCCTAACAAAACTTTCATTAAAACACATAATTTAACCAATATTTTCCCTTGTCAAATACAACAAAACCCACAATTATCAAGCAACTAGCTTATTACAATTCAACAACTAAAACGAGATTTAAACAAAACGCATAATCTTCCCCTAATCAACCAACAAAACCAACAATTATTCCGCAATCGAAATCCCAATTAAACAAACATAACTCCCTGAAATCAATCAAACAAACAAAACCCACAAAAAATTAAGAGAACCCCACAATTTTACAAACCTTAACTACAAGAACCATAGCATCAAAAACTTCCTTACAACATCCCAAACTCAAATAAACCCTCATTCTCTCCATCAAATCCTCCACACTACACACTTCCTTCAATCCCTCCTTCAATTTTCCATACCTCTTAAAATTCAACACGTCACCATCCCCACCACCCCCTCCTCCTTGCCACGTCACATCCCTACTCCTCTTCGGACTCCTCCACGTATCACCCACCCCGGCTGCCCCACCTTCCCTCTTCCCCAACCCCACCACAACACTGGGCCCCACTACCGCATTCTGGGTGAAATTGCAAGGGCACCCACAAGCACTAGGGTTTTCGAACAGGAAATTAAGCCAAGTAGTGAGAGATTTCGACAGTGTTTTCAGCGCCTGTTCTTTCCTAATCTGTGTCTTTCTTGATGACTGTGACTGCTCGATCTCGAACGCCTTGAGCCTTCTCCGGGCCGTGGTTGAAGCAGGCTTGGGCCTAGACTGGCCTGATAAGGAAGGACGGAAGGAGGAGGAGGACATTGGGGTTCGTTTTGAAGCAGTGAAGAATTGAGAGCTCGGAGAAGTAAACTTGGAGAGATTTGGAGGGCGTTTTGGGGTTTTGAAATTCGATACGTCTTTGAACGGCTGGGGATACGGTGACGGACATGGATATTGCTCGTTGCCTTCCATTGGCTGTGATTTCTAGAGAGAGAAAGAGAGCTTTTTTCTCGTACTTAGAGAGAGAGAATTTGAGAGAGAAGTGAGAGTGGGGGAGAGAGGGGTCTGGTTATGTGGGTTTTTGAATTTTGAAATGGGAGAGGAGGGAGGGGAGTTTACGAAAATGGGCTTGGAGAGCGGGAGCGAAGGTTTGAGATTTGAATTTGAGTAGGGGTATTAAGGGAATAAAAGATGCGGATCCAATGAAGACGTTAAGGGAAAAAGGGAAACCTAAATTTAGTGCTTAATGTTTACTCAATTTATCAATTGAGTACTAAACTTTTTTTTATTTTTTCAATTTTGCTCCAATTGTAATCCATAGATGACAATGCTATTTCCTTATTCATATAAATTTAACGATAGTTAGAGATTAAGAAACCTTAAATTAGCCTCTAATGTAGAATCTTTGAACCATCATTGAT
>Ga0325410_1008647_pt1 | contig 11010 bp, 6 predicted proteins | sample PopdelMetagenome_16_FD_206182 | JGI IMG/M metagenome (GOLD analysis project Ga0325410, IMG submission 206182) | Populus deltoides microbial communities from Bellville, Georgia, United States - Xylem-PdIQD-R3 | ecosystem: Host-associated > Plants > Phyllosphere > Stem > Wood/Secondary xylem...
CCTCTGGATTACAATCCCCCAGTCTTCAAAGCCATTTAAATAACAGCGCCTTATTTTTAAGATATACCGAGCCAACACCCAAACCACTGCTTTTTTTTTTTTTTATCCTTTAACAATTGCATTCCATGCCACCTTTCTCATCTTTCTATTATCAGAAACACTAACCTATCAAAATCTTTTTTGGTATGAAAGATATAACTTCTGCAACTCCTTTTTGGAAGCAGAAAGACTAACGTGTATTATAAAGGGAAAGATGACAGCACAAACTTTAGTAGACAAACTTTTCCCACCATAATTAGTAATCTTCCCTTCCACATTCCTAACCTTGTACAAATTTTGTTTATCACAGGCTTCCAAGTAGAGAGTCTTTTTGGATTTGCACCCAAAGGAAGGCCTACGTATTTGACCGATCCATTTATAGTAAACTTTGCTTGTCATTCCTAATGTGAAGTCTTCATCTAGGTTGATTTTTCTACCAAAGAGCTTCGATGTAAACACCTACAAAAAAAAATATGTAGTATTATGAGATTATAGTTAATGATGATTTGGAATGAAATGAAAATTCACATGTTTAAGTTTAAAAGAAATTTGAGTATGTGATGTTTATGAACTCTAAGAATATAGTAAGAGCTAAGAAAAAATGATTTTCTTTTATGTATTGATTTTGGAGAAATTGTATCTTTGACAATAAAGTTATTAATTTGTAATTTATTGTACATATTAAATTACGTAGAAAAGATAAGATTTATAGAAATTTATGGAAATGTGATTGATTGGTATATATGTGAAGAAATAATTATGGTTTAACTGTGGCAAAATCATGTTTATTTAGGAAGTCTAAACATGCTGTTGGTTGGTGTGTTGTCATTAACTAGAATTCATAATTGAAGTGGAAGGTATTGACTTATAATGAAATGTTTTTTTTAATATATTGATACATAATGAGTTAAGTTTGAATGGAATGTTTGGTCTGATGATCTACTAAAATTTAATGTGTCTTAAAATAAGGCACGTTGAAATTATAGACAAGGTTTTAATAAAAATAATTTTGCTGTTATAAAAAAGGTTGTTGGGATAGAATCTCAATTAGATGGAGCCAGACCATCATGAATAGGGAGTAGGTATTACATATTACACTTGAGTATTTTTTTTTTATATTTGATGTAATATTTTACTTGCAGTATCTTAATATTTATGTGTTGAGTAAAAATAAAATGAATAATAATAAGAAATGTTTGTAACAAAAGATGTTACCAGATTTATTGACATTCATGAGAGCATTGTTAGATTAATGACATTTAAAAGGATTGTCGGGTTTGTTGACATCCATGAAGGGATTGCTAGATTGTAGATAATATAAAAGATTATTGGGGTTAGTAGTATCCGTGAGGGGATTGCTAGATTTATAACATTCAAAAGAATTATCGAAGATGATGGTAATCGTGGAAGGATAATCAGAATGATATTGAAATAATGTGTTATTCAATTAAAGATGATTATAGAAAATTGGTAATGAGATAAAAAAAAAAAAGGTATTTAATAGTATGTGATATAAAGGTTAACTTGATGAATTGACACTATCATTTGACTTTAAATATATTTATGGAATAGTTTAAGAATAATAAATTTCAAGGGTTTGATAACTTATTTTTTTATTACAAATTCATCATAAATGATATATGATCGAGATGGATTTGGGTATAAAATATCTTATTGGATATGATATATTGATGTAATATAGTAGGCTTATGATAACTTGGCATGTAAATTCAATAGTGTGTTGTGCTTGTAAAGCAGATCTTTGTCTTTCGAAATGTGTGTGTATTTAATAGTATGGGCTTGTGTTGTTATGAACTTTTGAATCTTTCTATGTGTTCTTAGTCGTTAATTATACACCTTCTATCAAATAATTGTATGTAATTGTGTGGAAGTGGTATTTCAAAGAAAAATGGCATTGATTAAGATGTCATCTAGAATGATTTGATCAGGATATAAAAAAGAAAAATTAATATTTGGTAAATACAAGAAAAAAATATTTGTAACTTGGTATGCAAAAATATAGGGAAAACTATGTAAAAAATAAAAACAAATACCCTAGTTTATCGTTGAGGTACATATAATTGATTAAATTTTCTCGGTTTAAATGAAAGTTGTTTGATGAACTTTAATTATGATTGCCACTATAGATACTGAAATGCATTCATCAATTAAAGATATCTATTTGCTACCAAAGCCCATATAAGACATTACTTCTTCAAAATAGCCCCCAGCTGAAACAAAATCAAATGTTTTGTGAAATCCACCTTCATTATAAACTCATGCTTTTCCCTTTTAATCCATCCAAAAATTGTCTTCTATAAATAAAAGTTGTTTGATGAACACCGACTATACTAGGCATAACAACTTTTTTTTATTATTAACGTGGGTGTCCGGGCCAGCTTGCGCGTACCTCGATTAATCCCACGGGCCCTGAAGTTAACGACCATGTAAGCCTCCAGTGATCATCATATTAACAACCACAAGGTTCGAACTTGAAACCATAGGGGAAGCAAACCTCTTAATCCTAATCTTTTATTATTGGACCACTTAATAGATGGTTAGGCATAACAACTTTTAATCTTGTGGAGAGCAGCTTACCAATAATTTTATACAAACCATGGCCTATACTCAGAAAATCTTATTGGATGCTTGGATTTTGGAACCAATGCTACATGAGAGATGTTGATTCCTTGTAGCAATTTCCTAGTTCTGAAAACTCGTTCACCATATAAAGAATATAATTCCCAATCAAATGCCATGCCTTTTTATAAAATATGAATGTAAATCCATCTAGTCCTTGTTCATAGTGCCTTCAATCCATCACAATCTCAAACTGCTTGCTTGAACTCGTTGTGTATTCTTGCACTATATTTGTCGTGATTTATGGCTCCATATCGCTTCAACATATTTGTCGACCTCTCATTGCTCTGAATTGAGTCGTTGCAATTCATTTATTTCAAATTGTGTAAGCTATCTATCTTTCCTTTTCTTTTCTAGTTTCTGAATGCTGCTTTGTATCTGTAACAATTTCTTTTCCTGATTCTCAGATTCTCTAAATGGAGGTTGAGCATTTGATTTTTTTTATAAATTTTTTTAATTATTTTAATGTGTTGATATTAAAAATAATTTTTTAAAAATAAAAAAAAATATTATTTTTAAAAAAAAACTGATATCACAGTGTTTTTTTAAATGTTAACTGACTAAAAGCCTTTTAAGTGTTAACTAAAAGCAGGGGATCCAGTAAATTACAGGAGTCAATAAAATTCCTGAAAGCCGTAGACAAACATACCCAATCCGCAGCTATTCCAGAAAGAATCCTTCGTATGTAAATTCATAAAAACCTTACCATGTCCAGCGTCAATCTGCAATTATTGAGCTGCAGTCCAATCCTCAATCTCCCTATCCACCTGTCTTTGTATTTCCACCGCCAAAGTTGTCAAATCTTGAACATCTCCAAAACAGAGAATTTGATCTTGAATAGTGTGCAGCTGCTACTAAGTTGTAATTATGAAGGTAACGAAGACTTCCATGCTTAATTTCAGAGTCAAGAGAATCCGGTGATCATCATTCAGCTGCTGGACGCTGCCGTCGGGAGCCGAGAACCATTTGTTTCCTTCCTCCTTTGGATGTAAGCGCGCTTGATTATTAATATTAGATTCAGTTTGTTGACTCCTTGGTAGCAAGAAACACTGATCCTCGGTAGGTCCTTTATATTTGTTTGGGCCTTCACCACAACAACATCCGATGGGCTTGGCTTCCCTTTTCCAGTTGCTGAGAGCTCGATCCTTTCTGTGATTTGAACTAACAGCTGCTTGAGAAATTTTGAATCTCAATATAACGTCTGGAATAGCTGCATCTCTTGATTGCATATCCCATATGTTTATCCAGCAATCAATCACCTCCTCAGTCATAGCCTTTCTGTTACTTGTAACGGCTGTCTCTCTCTCCACCTGGTGATCATTGGAGTTCCATCGCTACTGGACTCTGATCATCTTTTTCTTCTTCCCCTTTCATTAGATTGAAGGCCTTCATATCATATTTTATAGCTTCAAAAACTGGAAAATGAAGTGTACTGAGTTCCTGTCTAATAACAATATAATCAGTTCCATTCAATCGAAGACTGCTATATCACAGATTGATTTGATCAAATCCAATGATTCTGCCATGAACCAGGAGAAGCCTGTCGATGCTAGTAACATTCCAGGCAATGACTGGTAAGCCAGTGACTTCAATCCAAGCAAAGCGGTCTAAAGGACCATCTATCACAGTGCAAAGTCTTAACTCATCAAAACAAATACCCCATGGTGCTATATTCAATTCAAAAGCTCCCGATCATATCATCGTAAGAATAAAAAAAAAGATCAAGACTTGTGTAGCACCCATAAACCGAAACCCTGACACTTGCACCCCATTATCAATCAAAGCTTGCTTTATCTTTTTATAATCGATTCCTTCACTCAATACTCCCAGTAGGCTACTTTTCATCCACGCAGCATCCTCCTTAGTGGGGTCATGAATGATCAATTGCACAGATAGAGATGAACTATTACTGACCTCTTTGAACTCCTCGACTGCAGAAGAAGGGTTATTTCTATTTCCTGCTTGCACTACCATTCCATCACTTCTTGAGTCTCGTTGTTTAATAGGTACAGGAACACGTTCAACTGATTTGTTGCTCTGACTATTTGGCTTTGGTCCTGCCGATGATTCCTCTATTCGCTTCAAATTTGCTCGCAACAAACCATATATTGTTGAGTTGAAGAACAGGGTTTCTTTTATTGTAGTAGTCAATTTCATTGAAACAAAACCGAATCTCCAATTTCTTTGATTATTCCTACGGTATATGAACAGTGCAGTCACCTCACAAACTTATTGAAAGTTCTTCTCAGCGTCTGGTAATCCAGCCATCGTTAAATCCCTCGAAGTATAGCGGGGTTACCGAGGCGGTAGTGTTTTGCGGCAGGAAAAATACCAAAAATCTCACAACTATTAATTTATTTAATTAATATTTAGAATGTTAGAATTTAATATTTTAAGGTATAAAATTAGATTATAAAATATATAATTAAGTATTAAAAATAAAAAAATTAAATGTGCTGTTAAAATTTAAATCTTAAAATGGTTAGGATTTAACTCGATAAAATAAATATTTTTTTACGAAAGGGAGATTTGCTTTGAACCTTAAACAAGACTAATAGATAGAAACATGACCTAGAAAAACAATCAATCAACAATGCACTTATCTTAGGTAGGGTGCACTAGGGGTGATGTGTCTTCCACTTGCACAAAAAATTCTAAGTGGCAATTCCCTCAAATCATAACTTTCTCATTAAACACAAAACCATTTTCATTCTAGAAGGCAGCTCCGCCATTTGATGTCATGCACGTCATAACAGTAGGTATATCCGATAAAAACATAATCCACAATTTCGTTTCTATTTTGACCTTTTTGGTATCAAACACGGCTACCATTGCAAGACACCCTTGTATTTTGAAGTATTTATAAGAAGTCTTTTATATTTTCACAATTTATTATAGTTATTAAACCCGGCTCGAGGATTGACCAGGCTAAGGGGCCAGGTCCCGGGTTTCATGGGTCAACTTGGGTCAATTTGGATCAACCCAGAAAAATTAAAAAAAATTAAAGTTTTAATATTTTATATGAAAAAATTAAGAAAAAATTCATGTAAATATAAGCTATACATATTGTAAATAATAAAGTTTAAAAGAATATTTAAAAAAGTTTTTTATCTCACGTTAAAAAGATATTATGTTAAGCTTTTAAGTTGAAGTATTTAAACCAAATACGGTTTTTATCCCAAATTAAAAAAACATAACTTTTTTTCTTGAAAACATAGAGTATATATACTAATGGGTTTCAAATTTCACATTGAAAAAACATAGCTTTTTTTCTTGTGACATAGAGTCTATATATTAATGAGTTTCAAATCTTACACTGAAAAAAAGATAACTTTTTTTCTTGGGAACATAGAGTATATATACTAATGGGTTTCAAACCCTACTTTGAAAAAAGATAGTTTTTTTCTTATGAACATAAAGTATATATACTAATGGGTATCAAATCCCACATTAAAAAGATAATATGTTATCCTTTTAAGTTGAAGTATTTAAACCAAAAGGTTTTTTATCCCACATTGAAAAAATATAACTTTTTTTCTTGAAAACATAGAGTATATATACTAATGGGTTTGAAATCCCACATATGAAAAAAAAAAAAACATCGGGTCTCGCCTAGGTCACGGGTTGACCCGCCGGTTCGACCAGGTTTGGTCGGGTCGTTGCACCGGCTGGTCTTTTGACAAAGCTGGACCGGTCCAGCCCCCGGGTCAACCCATCAGGTTGGTCCGAGTTTAATAACTATGCAATTTATATGGTTTTTTTTCCTAATCTTTTTTATTGGTACTTTGTTAAGTATATAATTGGCAATTACAATTCCCTCCTCTTACAGGTTATGAGGTGTTTCTAAACTTATCAACATGTCATTCATCATTTCTTTAATGCTTTGATTCTTACATTTCACAATGTCATTTTATTGTAGTAATAAGGAATGATGATTTGATACTTCAACTTTATCATTTATCATTCATACCATTTAGGAATAACATTTATCAAATAGTATTTTGTATTCTCTATCTTTGTCACTTCTTATTACTTTTATTTTATTTTTAGGTTGATTTTCAACTTTATTCTTGTGATGTTTAAACATTTCAGGAGCATCATCTTTTCTTCTAAGCAAATAGGTATAATAATACCTTATACAATCATCTATAAAGGTAATATAGTATTTATTTCCACCTCTAGTTTGTACCATTTTTAAATCACCAATATTCAAGTGAATTAAATATAAAGGTTCATTATTTCTTTCAATTGTTTGAAATGAAGGTTCTATGAATTTTGATTCTACACAAACCTCACATTTATGATTTTTTTTTTCTCAAAAACCATATTTGGTATTAATTCAAGGTTAATTGACCTTTGTATAAAATTGTAATTCACATGCTCTAGCATACTATGTCATACATTACAAGACTCAATCAAATAAGAAGAAGAGGTATTATTATTATTATTACTACTACAATGGTTATTACATTCATCTTGAAAGTCGCTAATAAATCTTTTTCTTACAAAAATACTTTAGAGTACAAATTTATCTCTCAACGACCATTCTAAAACCATTTTTGCTCATTAATAAGCTAAACACTAAGTTTTTCTTAATGTCAGCAATATGAAGTACATTGTTGAGGGTGAGAAACTTTCTAGAAGTTATTTTTAATATAATTTTCCCAACTCCCAGTACCATGGAGGTTGATGAGTACTCCATGTACAAGTTTTCACCATCCACTTCTCTACAAGTAAAAAACATCCTCCTCTTGGTGCACACATTTTTTATTACGCTAATATCAACCCACCATTGCTCAGGATTGTTGATTAGGTTGACTTTAAAAACAATGGTAGATATTTTTATTTTTTAAACTTTATTTGTAAGGTGATCAACCTCAGTAACATTGGTTATGCAATTCCTTTCTTAAGGTTTCTTATTGACCATTATTTTTACAATTTTTGGCTTGGTGTCCAACCTCATTGCGAACAAAACATTTGATATTGAACTTCTTAGCAATCATTTCCCCTTGCAAAACAATATTTTTCTTTTAGTTTTTATGAGTCTTTCCAACTTGTTTAATGATATTTTCTTTAGAGGTCACAATAAAAAAGTTGGCTCTTCTTTCGAACAATTTATTGTCCTCTTTTATCTTTAACTTGAAAATAAGGTCTTCAACTCCAATCTCCTTGCATTTATGTTTAAGATAGTTCTTAAAGTTTTTTCAAGATGATGGTTATTTTTTAATTATTGCAACCACTTAAAAGGATTCTCTTAGAGACATATTGTCACCATAAATATCATGAAAGGGAAACTAAAACTCTTGAACATATCTTATGATAGTTCTTGAACCAATTATCTTGAAATTTAAAAATTTATTGACTATTTATTTCTTTATATCAACATCTTTAATGTTATATTTTTTTTCTAAAACTTCCTACAATGCCTTAGCACTTTTGATTAAACTATACAAATCATATAATGCATTGTTCAATTCACTTAGGATGTAGTTCTTACACAAAAAATTAATATGATTCCATATGTCCACAACTATTATAAACTATTATAGTAGTAGCCAGTAGGGTTAGACTCATTAGCTACGAACTTTGGTGCTTTCCTTGTAAAGAACTTTACCCAAGTTCAAAGTGGTTAGATCGAATAAAAATTTTTTTTATTATCGTTTCTTGAAGTTCAATCTATTTAACTTTTTAGGTTTTTCATTATACACCAAAATAGATGATAGTGGAATCCTCCCTGTCAAAGTAGTAGTTATCAAAGCAATATTGGATGGAGCAACCACTTCTTGACATGAAGACATAATGATTTTCTATAATAAAAAAATAGCAAAAGATTTATAAAAAAAATATTTGGCTCCTTAAAGAACAAGAAAATATAAAAAAATAATATTAATAAATAAATAAAGCAACTATAAAGGCAAAACAAGTTATCTTCAACACAAGATCAAACTAATCAAATATTAATCATAGTGATTTTTTAATATTAATTACAAAAGATGTCAACTTGGGGTTTTTTTTAGATTAACTTTTTATTCACCAACAATTTATTTTAGGGGGCGTTTATTTGTTATTAAAAAAGTTGGTCAACGAAAAACACTTTCAGTTAAAGGAAAATTTGGCTTGGCTTTCAGGAAAGTGTTTTTCTTTTATTTTGGGCAGAAAACACTTTCTAAAAGTTGTGAAAAAATTAGAAATGTCATATTATTTACTAATTATATCAAATTTGGTCCTCAAACTTTAGATTGCTATTATATTTTGTTTTGAATATTTTTTTTCAATTTCATCCCTTAGAATTTATTTTTTATATTAACTTTGGTCCTCATTTTTATAATTGTTATTTGCTTTTTTCTTATCATTTTTTAATTGAATTTTTTTATCTATCAAATTTGGTCCTCATTCTTTTGATTTTTACTTATTTTATTTGAAATAATTTATGAAATGGTAATTATTATTATTTTAATTTCTTCATCTTTCAATTTTTTTATTTGTTAGATTTGATCTCTATTATTTTGATTAATATTTATTTTATTTTATTTTATTTTATTTGAGATCATTTATTAAATTATTATTTTTTTCAATTTTATTCTCATTCAACCTTTTAATTTGTAAGATTTTTTCCTCATTATTTTAATAAATTTGAAAAAAAAAAAACATTAATAAGTTATTTTCCAGCTTATTTTTCATGACATAACCAAATACTGAAAAGTGTTTTCTATCTTATTTTCATTATACTACCAAACATTGAAAAATAATTCACTTTTCCGGAATTCACTTTTCAAAGGAAACTACTTTTCAAAGGAAACTACTTTCCAGAAAATAAACAATGTCTTAATCATATTTTCATTTAATATAAAAGAACTTTTATTGAAGAATAATTTTCAATAAAATTTTAATCCTAAAAGGAAGTACTTACTTTTAATTTTACCTCAAATATACTAATTAACTGTATTTTAGAAGACAAATTCCAACAGTAACATTATCATTCGCAAGTGTCTGATAACATAATGGCAGTAACAGTATACTTTTCAAGCACAGCTCATAATTCATATACAAGGATGATATTATCATGTTTTTGATTCTTTATTGGCCTTAAATGATGTTTAAGCTACAAAGAATGCATGACAGGAATATTATTTCACTCAGATTGTCCAGGTTGCTTTGGATGCTGACATCTTCTCAAAACACTACATCATACATGGATCTAGGGCTCCTCTCGAATATCTGCCACATTTCGTGAATTGCAATGTTTTTAGGTTGTGGGTTTTATTTAGTCACCTACGCTGAGCTTATAACGAATAATGCATTTTGATCAATAATGGGAAATGGAAAATTAACAAATACTGTATGCCACATGGAAGGCACACCTTGTGGCCATGCATGCTTACCAGACAAACATGCTCATGCTTTCACATGTAACCTTGTTGCTTTTCGGCTATTTCTGTCAATGAATCTAGCATACTAACATGCATACGCATGTGCATAGATAGAGAGATCTGTGGCACTGTTATGATTGTGTTCCAACCTGAAGAATATACAGAAGATAAACCAAAATCACTACATGTGTTGTTAGTCCAATCGATCTGTCTTCGGTCTGAATCTTGCATCTGTGTCTTGTCAAATAATTAGTAATGGTGCAGATTTTATATATAATCTTGAGAATCTCTTCTTACAGATCCAGGAAAACCTTGAGGGATGGTTTACAGATGAAACCTGCAGCCAGTCCGTGTGCAGCACACAAAGACGCTGACATGAAACCCATGCATGTTATAAACACTTGTGTTATTTATATTTATGTTATTTTTTTTTTAATTTGACATTTTTTTTTTTGAAAAAATAAACATAATGTAAATCATGTAATGGAGGAAAGAGTAAAATAGCATTACGTTTGCGTTGTATAACCATTGCATATAAGCTCCCCATGGCAGTGCTCGAGGAAGGAAATAAATTGCAAATTGTAATGGTGAAGAACGAACCAAGAGCCCTGATGATACCCTGCTGAATAGGTGATATTAAATGTGAAATATGGGGGAATGCGCCTTGTGTTTTTAACTGAATGTGTTTTAAAAATATATTTAACATGAAAAATATTAAATTAATTTTTTTTAATGTTTTATGATGATTTTAATATAAAAAATTAATTATTTTTATATTTTTAAAAATCAGCATAAATTGCATTATCAAGTACACAATTTTTTTTTATGGAAAGCACCTCCGTTATCTTTTTGGCCCATTAATTAATATTATACTTCGAGTACGATATTTGGGGGGTCCTTTTTTTCATCGAAAGAGGAAGTCCATTATTCCAAACCGAGCTGACATACACAGTGCAGGACC
>Ga0325410_1008650_pt1 | contig 11007 bp, 6 predicted proteins | sample PopdelMetagenome_16_FD_206182 | JGI IMG/M metagenome (GOLD analysis project Ga0325410, IMG submission 206182) | Populus deltoides microbial communities from Bellville, Georgia, United States - Xylem-PdIQD-R3 | ecosystem: Host-associated > Plants > Phyllosphere > Stem > Wood/Secondary xylem...
ACAAAAATGGTTGGAAAAGAAGAAGAAACAACATGTAGATCTGGATAGTTTGGTTTTCATAGTGTCAAAACATGTATTGATAATCTTATAAATTCAAATACCAAAAAATATTAACAATTAAATTAATAAAAATTCATTAATTAAAATCCACTTACGTAATACATTAGATACACATCCAACTAAATTTACTTTCAATGAAAGGATTTTGTAATAAGACTATCACGCACTCTATATATAGGGCTTTGGTGAAAAAAGCATGGATTGTCAAGGAGTAGCATTCAATTTTTAAACAGCCTACCTACGGTAGTTCTTACTTGTTTATCAGACAGATTAACTATATATATATATATAAATAAACATCAATCAAGGCACTGATCAATTCACGAAGTACCTTTTCCACTATATTAGGTGATAAAATTGAAATAAGAGGGCAGACCAGTCCGCTCAAGCAACTTCTTGTCGTCTTCCTGAACTCCCTCCCCCAAAATTTCGTTGGAAAAATACATCATCAGGGACACCTGTAAACCCAGAATCCCATAGATCTATGAATTAGGTAGGCCGCAAAACTGATTTCAAATAGTATGATCTTGCACCCAAAGTGGAAACTTGATACACATAGATAGGTGTTCCCTCGTAACAATGTTCTTTGCCTGTTCTATTGAGACAGTTTGCATAGTAATCTGACAGCAACTTTCTAAGATAACATCTGCCCAGTTTTTGGTTGTTTGGTTTTGTAAAAAAAATCTCCTTTTATTATTTGCTGTAATTAAAAATATAGGGACTTGAATTGAAATTGAGAAAAAAAATACATCATTTGCGGTTTCAAGCACAATTTTTTTTTTCCATCCACGTAGTTTTTTTCAGTTTAATTATTTTCATGTTTAAGTTAGTTGAAATTGATCTGTTCTTGCTATGTAAATTTTCATTTTTAGATATTGAGTTCATGTTTGATTTTAAAAAAATTAATTTATTACTTGTAAAAAATTAAAAATAAAGGGATTAAAATTAAAACCGAGAAAAACATTAAAGACTTTGTTTTCAAAACCTGTATATTAGTGCCTTTTTTTTATTTATGCTTTTTTGATAATTATATATTTTGATCCAAATATTTTGTTCACGTTTAAGTTTCTGGGTTTGAAAAATAAAAGAAAAAGTTGTCAGGAAAAAAAAAAATCATTGGTTATCAATATTATAGCAATAAAAAAAAATTTATTCTTAGAATTAATAAGTTCATTCGATGAATGAAAGCTTCAATTAAATGTTTTTTTTTCTCTTGACAAAAAAGTATATTGAAGTTAAGAAAGAAAACATTTTTTATTTAATTTTGTGATTTTTTCATTACTCATCTAGAGTCATTTTGGGTTGAGATTTTTTTTTTTTTTTGAGAATTGTAAGGGTTCTTTTTAAGGTGATTTTAGGTTAAAACATGTTGAGAATTGTTTTTTTGGTTAAAACCTCACTGGTCCATTTTCTAAACTTTTTTTGGGTCAGAATCTAAAAATAGAAACGACACATCATCTATTTTTTTTAGTAAAAAAATTGTGATGAATTACATGCCGTTCGATACTTGGAACAAATAAAAAAATATTAAGAAATCTAGGTGACCATTTAAGGCTCAATTGTCTGCCCTTCTTTTAACTTTTTTTTTCATTTAATTTAAATTTAAATTAATTATAATAAATATGTTTGAGATGCTTGTCTCATCAGGTATTCATTAAAATAAATTAATTTAGAAACTTTTTAGAGTAATATTTATAAAATTTCTTTCAATTTTTACATGTTTTTGAATAAAATTATCTCTTTTTTTTTTTTTTTTATATTAGCATATGCTTTTTTGTACAACCCTTCATAATATCTTTTTTCCCTTAAATTTTATTCAATCACTTTCCTATATGTGATATAATTAAAAAATTGATTCCAAAAAATAAAATTGTTAAACTCAACTAGATCCATAATCTGTTTAATGGTTTGACAAATTAACTCCTATTAATCTAAAACATCTTCCCTCAAAAATGAAATAAAAAAAAATCAAAAATTAAGCAAATGGGTTTCAACTATGTCAACTTATCATGTTTTGAATTTCCACTTTGTTTTAAAATAAAATTAGCTCACAGGAATGTTACCTACACTTTGAATCCATACTCGTACATTAATTTATCAATTAACACTAAATGGTAAATTTAGCATTTCCAAGAATTTCTTAACATTTATTCATTCATTAATTATTTTTCTATTTGATATGTGTAATTTAAACAAAATTGTTGTTCAAATATTAAAAATGATAAGAATATTTCTATTAGACTTTATATTTTATTTTATTTTATTTTAATGTATTGTGTTAAGTAAATGAATGAAAATAAAATATTAAATAAAAATATAGGATAATTAAAATACATTAAATAATTGTGTGTTTTATATGGTAATGTTTTTAAGTGTTTAAAATAATTTCTAATAAAAAAAAGACGTGAATTGATTGGAGTATTAGATGACTCTTAACAAGTGCTCTAAGCGCACTTTTGAGCCCACTGAAGTCTTGAGCTTGGTGGATTTGTTATCCACCATTCGGAAACAGAAGGATAAAAAAAAAAAAAAAAAACTTTGAATTCTCCTATATATATATATATATATATATATATATAAAATATATGCCTTGCTAAACTGAAAAGGCTTCTTAAGATCTCTCACAATAGTTTCAATGGGCTTCTTGAAATGCTCCATTGAATTCTCTTTTTAATTATTGTGCTAATATAGTAAACTTTTTCAGAAGATATATTAATTATATTTTTCACTATAGTACATGACTCGTAATCAGACCAAAGCACAAATTTCTCGTTTACTATAATTTTTTTTTTTTGCAAGAGATTTGGATCTCTCTGGTTCTGACAGACTAATGATCAGCTGCTCTGGATAATTTAAACATCATGCACAGAGACTTAGCAGAACAACAAAGCTTGATATGGGATAATCATGTGTGCACAAACATTAGTTAGATACAGATAGCCTCAGTCATGTCCAAAACAAAAATAACATTGTTTGCATTTGAACTCTCATCCTATGCTTCCTAAAATTACATTTGCATCATGGCTTCTATAATTTACATGGCTTTACATTGGCTAGTAGGGACTGCAAGCAAGAAACTCATCGCGTAAAGAAAAGTTAGTCTTTTGAGTATCGGAAACCAACCTGCTATGGTGTGTAGGCACAATAATGCTACCTCGGTTGTGTATAAGCAAGACTAGAGCCAGTTTGGGGCAATCTTGGTTGATATTGTTTTTGAAGATGGATCATCTGAAAGCTTGGCAAGTGATCGATACTGCAACTTTACACTCTCTGCATTATCCAATGTCTTCACTACATACCTGTAAATGACTTTGTATTAGTTACAAGGATCAGTTACTCACCACCAACTTTCATACAAACAGGCCAACATGCATGGTGCGGAAATCTCAACTGAGACAATCCCCAATCCTAATGACTACAGGTTTGCTCAATCATTTCACACCATTTAAGATGTATCCATCACCATATCCGTTATCTCATCTAAGCTGCAAATGTACTCACTTATTTACAGTACTAATCATAGTATTAACTCATTCAAAACAGATTTTGTTCCATGAATCTCCTCCATATGCATGTAATGACAGCCAAGAAATTCAAAATCAACAATGCACAGATGTCTGATAAAACTTCTTGGTCACACAACAGAAAATGCCCACAAAAGATAAATGTATTAATTATCAAGGGAAAGAAAAGAGCAACCGACATCAGTATAAAATTGACCTGAGCAATGCACCAAACCTTAAAACATGCAAAAATTGAAGTTAAGAAAAGCAAGAAAGTGACCAACCATCCATTTAAGCATTGCGTTGTCACAACAGCCTCCCGTCCAACAAACCGCTGAGGTGTCCTCTTGTTTCCCTGAATATTTCCATTCATATTGTTAATTTTAAATGATTAATAAACAACGCATACAGGGAAAACTTGGGAGCTTCGCTAAACAACCTTTATAATAACCCGGTCTGTCACAGCAAATGGGAACTGCACACCTCTACCCCTTGGTGGATCCATGACCCCTGAATCGCCATAACCACCTTTGTCCTATAAGAGAAAAAACAGTGGTGATTTTAGAAAAGCTATAAAAGTTGAGGCCACTGGTGCATTCTAAAACCAAAGGGTTGCCGAGGAAACAAATAAAAAAAAAATGGAAACATAAAAGAATACTTAAAGAAAGTATCTGAGCTGCAGGGTTTTATAAATCCCCAGTGATTGACAAAGTTTTTTAAATGCCAGGCTATTGACTTGTCAACAGTGAGATATCTCATTGAGAAAATCTACTTCCAAATGAGGAAGAACCATGCAGTTCAGCATGACTGCAATGAAAAGGAAAGGTATGCATTGTTATGCAGTCTGCTCCTATTCTATTGACAATTGTTAAAGAGAATTATGTTAAAAGGAAACCCAGGGCCTGACAGGAACAAACCTGGTCAAACCTCTCTCTCCTCCTTTTGGATGAGCGATAAAATTGTAACTCCTCTTCCCGCTGAAATGCCTGGACAGCATATCTGAGAGCTGTATAGACAGCAGCAAAATGAACAGTTGAAAAGGCAAAGCCAAAGAAAATGAAAGCTGTTATGAACTTGTCATAGTTCTCTTTATCATAGTGACTATAGACTCCCTATATCTTTCCACTGCTTAAAAATACAAAGCCTGCGATTTTTCTTGTAGGAAACACGATCATAAAATCCTACAACCTTCAACAACAACAACAACAACAACAACAAATTACGACTTACAGAGGTTGGGAGCTATTGAGTCTTCTGAAATTGACTGTGAACAACTGTAGCAAACTTTCTGAAAATGCAAGCATAAAACTGAAATCAAAATCATATCATAACAACTGTAAGAACATCTTAGAGAGAGAGAGAGAGAGAGAGAGATCAGAATGCAACACAACTGTAGATTTCTAAAATAACAGACTCCAGTGAAAGTAAACCATTTGCACAGAACAAGCAGAGGCGCACAACTTTCAGCATTGCTAAGCAGAAAGCTAAAATGCAGAAACATCTCATATAAGTTGTTATAAAATGAGTGGAAGGAAGACAATTCAACAAGAAGAAAAATACTTCATTCTCGTATATCAATCACAGGGTCAAGCTTGCTCTTCTTGAAAGTCCAAGAAGTGTTATCTCTGACCAACAAAAGTTTGCTATTTCATTAATTGTTGATCATAAGGCCTTGAAGACAGTTATGACACTATTGACAGATTGTCAGGACATGGTTTGTAGCTTGCTCTCGCCCAAAGCAATAAAATACAACTATTATAAAAACCAGCACCTAGAAACATGCATTACCATTAAAAGTTAAAAAAAACTGTACAAGTTCAACTAACAAATCACAAGGACTGCTTAAGGGTATAAGATAGCAAAGTGGCCAATTACAAGGACCAAACATGCAAATAGACGCACTTAAAAGGCAGTGCTTGTGTCAGAGCCTCAACTGAGCCAAAATTACTGTTCGATATGGACATATCCAGACTTCATTATAGTGCTTCTGAAGGAAACTTTATAGTAACAGTGACTAATGCTGGAGGTCTGTCGGAAGCAGCTTGAAGCTTTGTAGTAATTTTAAAGTTTGCAGATAAAATTCATTGAGGCACACAATTAACGAAGCTCAAAACCCCCCTCTCTTTTCTCTCACACTCTTTGATCTGGTACTTTCTCAGTATGAGAAGTTATTCAAACCTCCTATGATAGAGAGTTGCTATGAATGATTTCAAAGACCAAAAATTCCTTCAATTGAGAACTGACCATTCTGATAACATGCTGCATTCCACCAGCTCCAAATGAATGCCCACAAGGCAATATCATAGCGTCATCCATTAAAGCTCCCCTGAAACCATAAACTAAAGTAAATAAATTGCACAAGTAAAAACTTGGCCAGCAACATGCTTAAAGGTAGAATAAAAAAATGGCATGCCAAAACAGATATTCCAAAAACTTCTGATTCGAACACAAATAGTCAATGTCATGCCAAACACAAAAAATTCGCATACAAACATAGAAAAAAAATTCAACAATCAGTCTCAAAAACTTACGTAACAGGGTCCGATAAAATAGCCCTTAAAGAATCTCCAGACTCACTCGAAAATGCTGAAACCTCCTTCCTTCCACTAAATCCACAACCATTCTCCACACCCATATCCTTTCCACCAGCACCAGACCCCCCGGTCCCCTGCAAATACTGAGAATAATACATCTCCCCATCTGCCTCCGCGATCGTCACCGCATTATTCCCTGTTTGCCCCAAGCCGCCGCCACCACCAATTCCATCTTTCACCATTTCCCCACTAATCCCTAAACAAGCAAGCACAAATGACACCAATAAAGAAGACGGAAATAAAGAAGCTTTGAAAAAAAAAAGATTTTCTTTCCACTTACCAAAAGAAGAAAGATGCTTGGGCTTTGCATTTCCATTTCCAATTTTGTCCAAATGAACACTATTACTAGCATTACTAATAGTTCCACTACAGTTATTGTTGTTACAGTTAGTGTTTTTGCTGTTACAATCAATAGCAGCAACGAGCACATCAACTCCATTCTCATGATCACCATCACCACCGTCTACATCATCAACCTCCTCCTCATCGTCCTCCTCATCATCTTCATCATCCTCACCGTCGGTATCATCTCCACTAGTTCCCTGCGGTTCACGCTGATAAACATTCCTCGGGAAATCCTGGTGATGGTGGTGGTGGTGGTGGTGAGAGGGAAAGTAACGGTCGGAGCCGGCGGTGGAAGTGGCGGTTGCAGTAGTGGTGGAGGAGAAGAGCTTGTTGTCATCGATAAAACCAGTGAGTTCTCGAGTTTTGGGATCCCCGACACGGCGTTGCTGCTGTTGTTGCGGAGGCGGTCCGGTGCAATTGAATCGTAATGGATCGTCTTGGAAGAGGAGTTGTGAATTTATTCCGTTTTGTGGAGAAACTAAAGATATTTCCTCTGTTGACATTTCTCTTTGCCTTTTCTATTTGAATTTACATGGACGAAATCAAACCCTAATTTGAAGGAATTTGGGGGTTTGTTTCCATATGAGAGAGAGAGTGAATTAAGACAATAGAATGATAGATCACTGATTTACAGACAAGGGTTCAGGAAAAAAAAAAAAAACACAGATACGCTGTCGTTTCACTGAATGAGAAAAACGGTGACGTCTTCAAGATACCGTTGTGGACCCCAAAACTGCCACATCAGTAATTTGAAAGCGAAAGGGTAAGCTAAGCAGCAGCCTCAGTAGGAGTAACCGTAGAGGATTAATTAATTGTGAAAGGAAGAATGAAAGGGAGAAGGAGCCAAGAAAGGAGAGACGGAGTCAACGAGTATAGACTTTGACCTGTAGAAGAAGCCAATTAAAAAGAGGAGAGGATGAAGAAGAAGAAGCGAAGGGAGCAGTGTCGTGCTGAAATAATTTTCTGTAAATCAATTGATTATGAGTAATCAGAGGGTAATAAATCTTCTTCTTCTTCTTCTTCTTCGTGGGTTGATGATGAGTGTTATACTGGGAAAAGGATGCGATGGTTGGGTTTTTGAATTACCTCGGAAATTAATGACAAGAGAATCTCCAGAGGTGGTAACTCCATTTCCCTCCCTCTCTCTGTTTTTTTTTTATAGAATTTTTAATAATAAATAGATTTTATTTTATTTTTGCTGCAGAGCTCTCCGATTCCCGCACCATTTCAATATTACATTGAAACGAAGGAGAGGTGTTCCGATCCGATAGCTAAAAGGAGTTGTCAGGACTTGACTAATAACCTCACTGCTTGCCTTCTTTCGTCAAGTACCTGTGAGTACTCTTCTACTGCTAATCTCGACTCTCTCTCTCTCTCTCTTTTCTTTTCTTTTTGTTTAGATTTTGTTGCCCTAATATCTCAATATTGATTTTGCTCAGTTAATTTGTGTTCAAATAAATAGATTTGAAATAGTTACGACTACAATCTTGGTTCTCAAACTTGAAGGTGTTCTTCTTCATGTTATCTCTCAACTGTTCCCCCTGAGAAGATGCAGCTGCTTCATCTAGTTTCTCTAACTTAGGTCTTGCTGATTTATTTGTTTTCTATGAAAACATTATTGTGATCTCGTCCACAGTTCAATTTCACCACTTTCTCATCCACCTGATATATAGTTTTTGAGTTCGATGAAACCAACCTTAAAGTTGTAAAATTGTTCTTGTAATACCTTTACGGTTCTAATTTCATATTCTGCTACAGTATGTTAATCAACTAGTAGAACATTTTCAGCAAGCTATGTAAATCTAGTCCTTTTGTTTACATGGGATAGCAACATATGCCATTCCTTCTTTGCTTGTTGAAGATCATCTTAATGTCTCAACTAATCATCACTTTACAGTTCTAATTTCATATTCTGCTACAGTATGTTAATCAACTAGTAGAACTTTTTCAGCAAGCTATGTAAATCTAGTCCTTTTGTTTACATGGGATAGCAACTTATGCCATTCCTTCTTTGCTTGTTGAAGATCATCTTAATGTCATAAAACCGATAAGGTCAGGAAATCACCTGGTTTTACAATCATTATTTTTCCATAGTATTTGGATACATGCTGCATATATAACTTGTCCTGCAACATTGTCTGCACTACCATTTTGAAGAGTGAATGATAATTCCCAACAGAGAGAGCATCGGGAGGTTGTTTTTGCAAATCATGATGGAAACAACATTGTAATGCTAAAATTAGTAGAAATGATCATACATGCCAGATAAACCCCCCATAAGGGTTTTGTAATTTTCCTTCTTGCATTGACTGAATCTGGCTTTAACTTCAAGCTTGCCTGCTTTAACCATATTGTACTTTTCTTAATTGAACTGATTTTTTGCTTGACTTGACAGAATATGGATTTAGTTTGACTATTGAATCTCTTGGGAAATGGTTTTCTTTTATTATGGAGATTTTTTCAGTTAAATAGAACATTTGGAATGAACAAATGAAACATTGGATTATCTTATTTGTGATGTTTGATGACTCATGGATATACCTATTGTCGTCTAACCCCAGTCACTTTGGATCCATTCTTCTACCGAATTTGAAAAACTATCGCTCCAAGATTCCTATATTCTGGATGTTCTGCTTCCTGATTTCAGATGACCATCACTTCTTCCCTTTTGTTGTTCTCGTATGCCTTTGACTGTGCAATGTTCTGTTTTGAATGGAAAAACATCAATCCAATCTGTAAACTGTAAACAGGTTTTCTCACTACTTGCTAAAGCAAATACATGGCAATTTTTGCTAATGATCACGATGTCATGTTCGTATTGATAAAAGTAGAGACAAAGACTCTTAGCACAAGGCTGCAATTCTTTCATTGCAAATCCCATGTCCACTTAGATTTATGATGCATTGGATTGGGTTTTTCATCTTCACTGATCATTCCTCATGCCTTACTGAATTTACAGTGAAGTTCTCTCTATTTTTCCTATGTAGCATCCAGGGAACTGTTTCTTCTTGTCCAGAATGATGGAGAGGGCATCTTGAAAGTGAATCTTACAATCACAGATATTAAGGTTACTTTCCCAGAGATACAACTATCCAAACACGATGCCAAAAAGGTTCAGCTCGTTTAATTTCTAGCATTTATGCTTTACAGAAGTGGGACATGTCTTGGTGGGAATACATTGGGAGTCTTGTTTGACAACTGATATAATGGGGGATTGGGTTATAGAGTTGGAAACAAAGAACCGGTTTTAACTTGCAGAAATACTGATTCATGCATAAACAACCTTTGTAGAATCAATTGAGCATCTCCTACATATTGATCTTTGGTCTCTATCTTTTATTTGATAAGTCCTATTGCATTATTTGTTCAGATTGATGTCTCAGAAAACATTGAAGGAAGTCCGTCCATCATATTATACACAGGAAATGGTTCGTGCACAATTGAAATGGATTCAAAGAAACAAAAAGTCAAATATGAGCCGTTCTTTGGACATGGCACCTATTTGTCCCCCAAATACGGAGCCTACTTGTTTTTGATAGCTTTGATATCTGGAGGGGCATGTGCCTGCTGCTGGTTTCTAAAAAGCTCGCATGTTGATGGAGTCCCATATCAGGAACTTGAAATGGAGCGGCCAGACTCCCATTCAGCTAATAATGTGGAAACAACTGAAGGGTGGGATGAAGGGTGGGATGATGACTGGGATGAAATAAAGGAGGTGAAACAGCCAAATGGACATCAAACAGCAAATGTTTTATCAGATGTCATCGCTTCCAGGAACTCTGATGCAGAAGAAGGGCGCAAAGATTGGGATGATTAGGGAAATAATACAGGTATAGCTTTTCCATTGTCCATGAAAATGGAAAAAAGAAACACTACAGAGACGTTACATGTAGAAAAGTCAGAAAGTCAAAATTTAGTGTTCAAGATAAGTGCTTGAGTTAATGTGGAAGCAGATTGAAAATTAGATAAATGAAAAACAGTTTTGGTACATGAAACGAATTTGTTTATATTTTATTTTAATCCACTAGGAAATATTATTTTTTTTCTTGATTTTTGTTCAGAAAATACGTTTATGAAGAGGAAATTCTCCTTATTTTTCTTATTTCTGGCTTTTTAATTATTGTAATTGCTTTTTAAATGGAGGGTTGGTTGTATTAAATGTTTAGTTTTGTATTAATTAAAATAAATTAAATTAGCTAATCATGTAAACAAAATTAATTTATTTTAAATAAAATATCCTTAAAATAAATATTCGGATCCAACTTTAACAGATGGTCTTTTCTTATTAGTCGGATCAGCTTGAATCAACAATTGTTTTTCAAGAGTTAGAACACTCAATCATAGTCCCTGTAGAAAATGCATTTCTCTCTCTAGTGTACTCGCATGGTGTGGTTTTCAAACTTACAAAAATTATTATAAAATCTGAGATTTCATATTAAATTTGACATTTTAAATTTTCAGCACATATAATTAAACTCACATTTTAAGAGTCTGATTTTTTTTTT
>Ga0325410_1008658_pt1 | contig 11005 bp, 4 predicted proteins | sample PopdelMetagenome_16_FD_206182 | JGI IMG/M metagenome (GOLD analysis project Ga0325410, IMG submission 206182) | Populus deltoides microbial communities from Bellville, Georgia, United States - Xylem-PdIQD-R3 | ecosystem: Host-associated > Plants > Phyllosphere > Stem > Wood/Secondary xylem...
ATAAAAAAAGTGATAAAAAATAAATTAAAAATTCTAATAAAGAACAATTATTGTTTATTTTTAATGAAATGAAATATAGATACATGAATTTTTTATATAAATACTAGTTGAACCTTAATCAAAATCTCTTAAATTGTTTAAGCGACTATGATAGTTAGTAGTTTAATTATGTATTGTTTCTGTTCTTATTGTTTTTTTTTTAATTAAGCCCTTTATTAATAAAATTTGAAATTAATTATATGATATTTCTTTTAAAAAATTCAATAGAAATTAAAAAATTTAATTGAATATACATGGAAATTATAAAATGTTTTATATCCACATATTCTATATTGATTTTTTTCTATTATTATATTAAAAAATTTATTTCAACCAATAAATATCAATTGGCAAATACATATATTTGGATGAGAGGTGCAATACAAAATGTGTTTTGAGTTGAGAAGGAAATATTTCATATCGTTAATATTTTTGTATACAAATCTTAGATGAGTCTTAAATCATGAAACACCTATTTAATTCAAGGATTTTTCATTATCATTTATTTCATTTTAAATATCACAAGATTAATAATATGAATAAAAAGAATTGTATGCCAAATAACTATGTTAATTAGATTAATATACAATCATACAATCCCGTGTTTGAAATGATTTCAACTTCAATGGGAGCGAGGTAATTAAAATTGTTCATGAGATTAATTAAAAAGGGATAAATTTATATAATTCGAAAATCAATAAATTATGAAATACTCAAAAATAAACAAAATATGACACCAGACCACTCTTACAACTAAATTCTTAATTGATATTCAATGTAAAATGTTTTACACTAATTAATAGTCAAGCTTGGAAAAACGTAACTGGATACATGCTAGAGTCGTGATTCTCTTTTCTGAAGAACTTGAAGCGTATCAAGACTCGATGCGTGCAGTTTCCAGTCTTGCACTCCGACACGTATTTCCAAGGACTGTAGGAGTGCTGAAGCATTAATTTCCAGGAACTCGGCTTCCACAGAAATCTGGAGTGTAAATATCCATTTCGAGGAAATTCTTGAATATCTTTTTCGTAGCTGACAAATGAACTTCAACCATGTATTCTGTCTTGCGTGCATGGCAAGCAGCCCCATACAGCAAAATCCTCGTCTTTACTTTGTGTGGCCTTTTCACACAAGTCAAATACAATTGAGCGTGCATCCTATCGGTCTTCCCACTTGCACTGTGCTTTCGGATTTGAGTATCGGACCTCGTACTCGTGACAAAGATGTTATGCAATAAAAATGTTTCCACATTATCGAGCCACGAAAATCCCTGTGGACTTTCCATTGGGATATCAACGATGCGGCAATGAAATTAATTCCATCTTCCTCTATAACCCAATATTCAAGGAATAATTTTCTGATAATTAATTTAGAAAGAGAAAAAAGACAATGACAGCCTAAGAATCGAGAAAGTTGGACCTACAATACGTACATGAATAAATCTCATAGCCGCCATGGGACCTTTGACATGTATATAGTCCCTTTTGTGGACTTTTTGGCACCTTATGATGATTAAGCAATGACTTTTATGAAGAGTTGTAATAAATATACACTCAGTTATAAGAACAAAAGTGTTTCTTCTTAGTATGTAATAAATGCTGAGAATTACTTGTAGGAGAGTAAAAGATCATAAGCTCTTTTATTGGATTGTTCAAAGCGTATTTATAATTTTTTTTTTTTCTCTTCAAGCGGTTGTAAGTCTTTTTCTTCATCCAAGTGGGAAAAATACCTTTACAATCAACATAATATTGATTGTAAGTGTATTATACGACATTAATGTTGAGAGTGTCACATGCTTATGGAAGATGGTTTTACGTCAATTTGTACATAATATTAATGTCAATAGGAACATCCTTTATAATCAATATTAATATTAATATTAATTTGATGTAAGGATGGTATGTAGAGGACATTTTGGCCGGCTAGAGAGTAGGGAAATGATGACCCTAGATTCTCACTTTAGGTGCTTGTACCTGAAGAAAAAACCTAGGCCCAAAAAGGAGTTGCGTTTCGTAAGATGCTGAACGTATAGGTGGTTGGACTTGGTGCATAGCCAAGCACAAGGGAGTTGGATCTAGTAAAGTACCGGACCCACAAGCCCTTAGGCCTACGGGCAGCCGAGTCCTAGGAGATTTGGTTTGACAAGGAGGAGGAGGCTGGTTGTTCCCGGGCCCGTACGACCAAAGAGGGCACACATGTATCACCTCTCTGTGATGTAATGTTCATGACCATTTGGCGGAGTTGTTTATAATTCATCGAGAGTTGCTTGTATTTTTCAGTGAGATGAGCCGCGTGTTGTTTCAAGGCCATGCTTTTATCAGATTGGGTGCTCGATACTGATTGGGAGCTCCCAGCGGTTGAGACACTACAGGCTGCCCGCAAGTTATTAGCCGTAGTGTTGGAGAGCCCGTACACCCAATTTTTATCGGGTCCACCGAACGATCCTACCTCCATCCACAAATCCGGATCGAAATCCGGATGGGTCAAAGAATTATCCCCATATGTCTCCCTTATCCGACTATTATAGGTCCCCTAAAAATGAAAAATGAAATCATCATATTCAATTCAATAAAAATAATAACTTACAAAATACAATAATTGAACGAACATACCACAAAGTGTTGAGCGCAGTTGTCAACAAACTATTGCACCCCTTTTTGACAGTCTTCACTCCACACGTGCATCTCTACAAACAACTCCATTGGGCTTGGCTCATGTCCAAGAGACGTAGCCTGTAAGAAAAAAATTAATTAAGTAACAACAAATTAATTAACAATATATTTCATTTAAATTAATCTTACCATCCGTTTCGCATGTACAACAAACGGAACGGAGTCGCCGGAACTATGTGTTGTCACTGAACCATGAATTTACCGGTTCCGGTTGCCAGCATCGGACTGTGAACGTCGTGTGAACTGCTCAGACATCACATACTCAATATATTGCGGCCGTATATCTCCCAGGATGTATAGCGGTTTGAAATCCCTCCAAACTGCCACGTCGTTCCAACCTTAGAGACTGTTATCTCTCGCGTTTTTTGTCCTTCATATAAAAAATCACGTAACCTACTTCCATAGTGACAAATTAGATTTAAAACATATTTTTTTTTAAAAAATATCGTATTGTTTTCGATGTTATCCAGTTGCCGCGTGATTTTCCCATACTCTCCTCACAACATTGTCAAGTGCATTGTCCCAGTCAAATTTGTGCTGTGTATAAATAATTTATTTTAAATAAAAATAATAATTTATTTACAATTATAATAATAATTTATTAAAAATAAGCTGAAAAATAGAAATTAACACCAACCTCTTATTTGTCAAACAATGCATCGATATAAGGTCTCCATTCAGGATGTCTGGAAACCTGACTCCATTGAAATAATGGAATCTCCATCGACGATTTAAACGCCGATGATATTACTCGGGCAACCTTAATGTTTGTAAACCTGAAAATAAATTAATTTAATGTAATATTGACTAGTTGTTCATAAATTATGTTATAATTAAAAAAAAACTAAAACCTAAACAAATTTACATTGAAAGGTTGTCCTTCCAATATGCCTCGTACTTACAGGTGAATTGTTGTGAAGGCACACCACCTCTGTGCTGTGAAACCGCGCTGGAAGAGGCAACATTGCGAGTTGGTGCAGGTGCCTCTTCTTGATCGACACCTAAGGACATGTCATCCTCACTGCTAGAAGAACTAGCTGCGACCATATATAAGCAGCGAGCTGTTAATTTCGTTCTACGCATCTACACTATTTTATACGAATAATTACATAATTAAATTTGATTATTAGAAAAAAATTCGGCAGCATCTCCCCTATACTGGAGACTACCTAAAGTTTTCAAATCTGCAAATATTGACAATAGCCACAACCAATTGACCCCATTCAAAAATCTTATATATAACTTAACATCTATACAAATAACATTTAAAATTAATGGAAATAATTAAACACATATCATGCAATAATAGAGTAAAATTGAGATAAAATAATTAAATTTATTCCTATATATTCAATTACTAAATACAAGGTAATTTCAACAATAACAATTAAAATTCAACAAAGTATTCAATTATTATGGCAATACAAACAATAAAATATATTCAACAAATTTTTTAAAAAAACTATAGACTTTAGGAATAAATAATGCTTACCTTAATAATGTGTTTATTTCAAGACTTTATCTACATTATAAAAATACACCAAAACAAAAAACACAACAAAAATAACAATAACTAAAACAAATAAAATATAAAAAAATAAAATCATTAAACATATTAAATGGAAATACATACCTTTTAATTTGATGAAGATATAACTAGAGATTACAAGCAAAAAACAAGAGATTTGAAGCAAATGAGAGGAAACAAAACAGAACGAGAGCTGTGAAACGAAGGAGAGGAAATATGAACTGAAGGGGTGCTCGCAGGGATTTATAGCGCAGTTTTCCCGACGGACTCACTGACGGACATTTAAATAATATTAATTTTAATTTTTCCATCGGTGATGTTTTAAAAATCCGTCGGTAAATTTTGAATTTCACACCAACTTTTTTTAATCACCCTCCATATTTTTTCCAGTCCGTCGGTAAATCCGTCGGCGAGTGCATGTGGTCGGAGATGCATTAATACCTGCCCTTTTAATTTCGCACCGTCTGTCGATGATTCTGTCGATTATTGTGAACTGTCGACAAATGTCGATGGACTGTATCCGTCGGTATCAACGTCGGTGATAGTGGCATTTCCAGTAAATTGTTTTGCAATTCTCTGTGAAACGCCAACGGACTGTATCCGTCGGTTCAACATCGGTGATAGTGGCATTTTCAGTAAATATTTTTGAAACTCTCTGTGAAATGCCAACGGACGTGTAATCTGTCGGTATAGACGTCAGTGATCGTGCACTATGCATGAAAGATTATGTTTGTATTGCCTATTTACCTTCCTTCAAACACTTAAATTACAAATTGCTCGTCGTACAAAACAATAACAACAGTTAACACTTATAAAATAATAATTCGTGTTACAATATATCATCCATAATATATATTACTTTGTAAAAAAATACTTTACACTTTTCTTGATTCTGATAGTTAGTCAAAATTTTCTTCTTCTTCTTCGTCGTCAATTGAATAGTCATCAACTCCATCGCAATCTTCAATATGGATATCATCATCATCATCATCTTCATCGACATTTGCTTGTCCACTAGAGCTCAAAGCAACATTTAACTCCTCTGCGTCAACATCAACAAGACTATCATCGAAAACACGAAAATTTGAATTTTCTTCCAAGTTAATCGAATGAGCAACTTGATATGGTTCAACCAACTCATTAACTTGAAAGACTTCATCTCGCACACTTGTTTCTTCGTTCTCATTCTGAACAACCTCGACACGACCCCTGGGTTTTAAAACGGATAACCAATCAACTCTTGATCGATCCTTTCTAAAGGAAAGGGTGTATGTGTAATAAACTTGTTAACATTGCTTTGCGAAAAACAAAGACTTCATTTATGTTGCGGAGTCTAGCTTTTGAGTTGATTTCAACCAGACCATAGTGAGGATCTACTCTGATTCCTCTGTTAGTGGTGTCATACCAATAACATTTGGATAAAAGCACTCTATTTTGCTCACTATGATATTGCAATTGGACGACCTCTTCTAATTTACCATAGTAGTCAACTTGAAACTCATTACAAGTCGATCCCTTAACACAAACACCGATGTTGTATGTCTTTCTTCCATGCCCGTATTCTTCAGTATGAAACACATATCCATTGACAAAATACCCGTTGTAGCACTTAACTTTTCTTTCAGGGCTTAGGCTTAGTGAATACAATGAAATACTAACACTCCTTCCCATTTGATAAATCTTGTATATCATGTACAAGAATAAACAGTAAACGAGAATTTTGTAATCACATACAGTAACTTTGTAAGAGATAATGAGTTTGTGATAGTACTTACTTGTGTTTAGAACCAAGTGGCAAATTGTTCATCTTGTAATTGAAAGATTTGGGATTCGGTCAGCTGTGAGTTATTGGACAGTAAATATTATCAATGTTACCTATAAGGTTGTTCCAAATTATATGATTTATGATATTACAATATATAAATAGTACATTCTTAAAAATTTTTAATTAGTAGTACATATACTTACTAAATAAAAGGTCTTAGCTCATCACAGTTAAATAGAACATAATTGTGTGCTTTTCTGAACTCTATTTCAAACAAATATCTTCCCTTTACGACATTTTTAGGTGTGCGTCGTCTAGGATTGGAGAATATTTACAAGTTCCCACTGGAAGGCACTTCACCACCATCATCATGCTGTGGAACACGATTGATTCTCGTTCTCAAATGAGGTTCAAAATAGTACGAGAGAAATGTTAAGATCTCCTCAACAATATAGGCCTCACATATCGAAGCCTCAACATGCGCTTTGTTCTTAACCTTTTTCTTAAGATTGAACAAGTACCTATATTGAATTAATCAAATATTTTTAATTAAGAAAAACAAAGAAAATACTTTTATATATGAATTACATTGCAACTGTAATACCTAATCGTTCGAATGGATACATCTATCTATACTGGACCAGTCCTCCAACTTTTACCTTGAATAGTAAATATATGGGGAGATGCTCCATTGAGTCAAAAAATAATGGAGGGAATATCATCTCAAGTTTGCACGGTGTCTCGATGATATCTGTTTCAAGCCTCTCAATGTGATCAACATTCAACTTGCTGGAGCATATATCTCTAAGGAAATGACTGATCTCTGTGAGTGCATCTCATATCCCTTTCGGCAACAAATCACGATAAGCTAATGGAATGAGTGTTTGCATAAACACGTGGCAGTCATGACTCTTCATTCCTTACAATTTGCATTCCTCCATATTAACCAACCTTGATATGTTCGAGGCATGTCCATCGGGAAAATAATATTTCTGCCAATTACGCTTTAGTCATTTAATTTGTGATTTATCTCTAATTACACCCCTGATTAAGTTCAATTCAAACCCCAGATTTCAGCACCTTTTCCAGTTTGGTCCTTGGTTTTGAAATTATTTAATCAAGTCTTTAATTGACCATCAAACTTCAATATTTATGCAATTAAGCACCTGATTTGACCAAATCAACTCTTAAAAATTCTAATTTAACCCCAGAACTTTAATTTATTCCAATTGAAGCTCAAATTTACTTAAAAATCAATTTTTCTTGCAATCAAACCTTCTATAAATTCAATTAAACCTCCCATAAAATTTAATTGGGTCCACAAACATTTGATTTTGGACATTTCTTCCTCAAATTGAATTTTTCTTTGTCAACAGGGCTCTTATCAGTCAACGATATACTGTAAAATTTCAATCTTTTTATTTTTGAACCTCCTCAACCAAATTCTAGCCATTTTCTAGGCGCTCTGGTATCCTCTTCTCACTGTTATATTTTTTGGATTTCTTTGTTTTTAATTCGAATATATTTTTTGATTTTTGGAAGAGAAAAAGTGAATTTGGGGAATAACCCAAAAAAGAGTTATGACAATAAATATTCATTATCAATTATCAATATCGATACAAATTTATACATATAAATTTACAGAAATTACAACTCTGTAATATCATTGATAAAAATTAAAACGGATCCGTTAAACAAGCTATTAATTATTTCACCACAACACATGTAATTGGTAATTCAACAAAGTTTCAACAATTTACAAACAAATATAATTTTACAAAATCTAAAACAAACCATAACAAGTACAAAATTATACATTCATACTACAAGTTTGTTTGAGAAATAACAATAAAACATGTACATACACTAACAAAATACATATACTAAAAAAAGCAATAAAATTGACATTGAAATGTTAAAATTAAAAAAGATAGATTTACTTACAAAAAATCATAAAATTCACAATAAATCAAAACACGGATGTTGTGACCGTAAAACTTAAAGAAATATGACTTCCGTTGAGAAGAGGGGGATTTTTTTTTTTGGGGTGGTTGTTTGCAGTTTGGGAGGGGAGAGTTGGGATGGGGAAGAAGAAGGGGAAATAGGGGAGGAGACAGTCGGCATAGTGGTGATATATTAACTTTTGCTGATGGAATCACCAACAAACTCATTCTGTCGGTGGTTTCATCGGCAATTCTAACGATGAATTGATCAAGTCACTATATGGAGATCTCAGTTTGAATCCGTCGGTAAAATCGCCCGCAAAAACTTCCACGTCATCAAACCACTTTTTTTTCAAATTCTATCTATTCCATTTGTAATGCCATCATTATATACTGACGGATTAATTCCGTCGGTATATACCTACGACATTACAGACTGAATAATATCCGTCGGTAATTATCATCGCAAGTTACGAATCAATTCTTGAAAAATATAGTAAAAATATTAAGTAAATGAATGAATAATACATGTGCGTGAAGCTCTAATAAGAAAACTCGTATAAATGGTCATTGCATAACTATTATTGAATTTTCTTTATTTAAAACAAAAAAAAAAGTTGAAATCGTGAGTCAACCTAACCTAATGAATGGGTGGGTAAGTATGTATTGACTAAATCTAAGCATAACAAGAATCTGAAACAATTGAAGGTGATTGCGGTCCAATTGTTATGCTAATTACTTGATATCAAACACCAATTAATATTAAGTAATTAGCATTACAAAAAATAGATTCAAATTAATTTTTTAATATTTTTTTTATCATTTCGATGTGTTAATATTAAAAATAAATTTTTTAAAAATAAAAAAAATATTATTTAAATGCATTATAAATTTTATTACTAATTAGTGAAATTTGTAGCTGTGGGGATTTGCACCGAATTTAAATTTTGCGTGTCCCATTGATCACCTTGTTTTATTTATATATATAAAAAACAGTTCTATTTTTAAAATGCTGTTTTGTACAGAAAATGGATAAGAAATAAAGTCCAGATTATAAACCCTGAATAAAGGAGAAAAATCTTAAGGTTGAAAGTTGACGAAGTAAAATATAAATTGAGATCTCTAGGCTAACAAGCATGGAGGAAGAGAATCAGCTCTAGTACTTTGTTATTTCGTTAAGAATACAATGGGTACTTTGCCTCACGCCTTCTCGTTGTTCGCTCTAATTTTGCTCTTGACATCCGGTACAGGAGCCGATCAAAGCACCAAGACACAGGCTATTTTCAAAGGAAGTGCTAGAATAGGAGCTATTCTGGATACAAGTTCCCGTATTGGCAAAGAAGAAATAGTAGCGATGGAAGTTGCAAAGGAGGATTTCTATGGCTTCGAAAATCAAACATATTTCCATATAAAGGACTCTCGAAAGGATACCATCCATCCAGCTCTTGAAGGTAAACTATACGCGTTGCTTTTGAAACAAGTATTGTTTGCCTTAAATTAAGATAAATCCAAGCTCACGTCTGTGCGTTGCTTATACAGCTAAGGATCTTATCGACACACAAGTACAAGCCATTATAGGACCACAGACATGGGAAGAGGTGCCATTAGTTGCTGAGATTGCCAGAGAAACACAGGTTCCAATTCTTTCTTTTGCTGACACAGCTCCAGAATGGGCAACTGAACGATGGCCTTCTCTACTTCAAGCTTCACCTGATAAGCGTGCTCAAATGAAAGCTGTAGCTGCTATTGTGCAATCATGGAACTGGCATCAGGTCACTGTGATATATGAAGATACAGATTCTTCAGCAAGGGGAGTCATACCACATCTACATGATGCCCTTAGAGAAGTTAATTCAGAAGTAAGCCAATTTGTAGCCTTCTCTCCTTTTGCTTCTTCTGATTCAATGTCTAAAGAGCTTGAGAATATCAAAAGCAAGCAGTACTGTAGAGTCTTTGTTGTTCATTTGTCCTTCAAATTGGCTGTGCGGTTATTTGAAATGGCAAAGAAAATGGAAATGATGAAAAAGGACTATGTATGGATCACAACAGATCCCTTTACAAGCCTTGTCCATTCCATCAATGCCTCTGTAATATCCTCAATGCAAGGAATTCTAGGAGTCCGGAGTTACTTCCCTAAAATGGGAAAGCATTTCGAGACTTTTAATCAAAGATTTCGTACACGTTTTAGCAGAAAATATCCCCTAGAAGAAAAGAAAGAGCCTGGGATTTACGCCGTGCAAGCCTATGATGCTATGTGGACAATAGCTCTTGGATTAAAAAAGACCGGAAGTAAAACGGGAGGGAAAGAGTTGTTGGAAAACATTTTGGACGCGGACTTTCGTGGTTTATCAGGTAAAGTTAAATTCAAAAACCATAATGTTGCTGCAGCAGAAATATTTGAGATCGTGAATGTAATAGGAACAGGTTACAATGAACTCGGATATTGGTCCAATGGATTGGGATTCTCGGAGAAAATCCATGAAAATTCTATTTATAAACCGTTGATGATTGATTTGGAGCAAGTGCATTGGCCAGGGGGGCCTAGGTATACTCCAAGAGGATGGACTACACTGACAAGTGCTAAGCTATTTCGAATCGGAGTGGCTTCCCTGTCAGGTTACGAAGAATATGTGAAAGTGGAAAGTGATGATCGCTTGGGAACGAACTTCTCTGGTTTTGCAAACGAGGTCTTCAAAGCAACTACAGCAAGCGTGCCATTCTTTCCGCCATACGAGTTCCAATACTTCAATGGAAGTTACAATGAACTTGTAGAGCAACTTCATCTAAAGGTAAGAGGCAGCTTGATAGAGTAAAATGATTAATTAAATTTTCATTAATTGATCATGCATGCACGCATATTCTGAAAAAAAATAATACTTTAGACTAATCATACTTTGTTGTACTTGGACTTTTTGCCCACAACACCAGAATTTTGACGCAGTTGTTGGTGATGTGGAAATAGTTGCAAGCAGACACCAATATGCAGAATTCACCTATCCATATACAGAAACAGGATTGGTGTTGATCGTCCCGGTCCGTTCGAGCAGTAAAGCATGGT
>Ga0325410_1008663_pt1 | contig 10999 bp, 10 predicted proteins | sample PopdelMetagenome_16_FD_206182 | JGI IMG/M metagenome (GOLD analysis project Ga0325410, IMG submission 206182) | Populus deltoides microbial communities from Bellville, Georgia, United States - Xylem-PdIQD-R3 | ecosystem: Host-associated > Plants > Phyllosphere > Stem > Wood/Secondary xylem...
AAAAAAATTCTAATTTAATCTTTATTTTTTATATGAATTATCATAATTAGATATATGCATTAATTTTTGAATTTTGTATTAGAAATTTTTTATGATTTAAAATAAGTTGAAAAAACACTTGTATATTAATTTTTTTTTACTGAAAAGTAAAATTATCTAACCCGCAAAGCGTATTCGAAAAGCAAAAGCTACTAGTAATCTAACCTTTCTAAACCCTAACTTTTTTTTTAATCAATATATCCTCATTATTTACAATACGCACCGAAAATAATGTACAAACATACTAGGTCACAAATATCCATTCCTCAAACCCGAATTATTAACAATTAACATAAACAAAAACAGAATAGATTTTCATTTTTCCTCTTGTGCCCTTCTCAATCTGCCAATGGACTTCCTGTTTGATGGGGTTTTGTTTTTTTTTTTTTTTAATTTTCGACAACCCTAGCTCTTCTCTTCCTGTTCAACGGAAAGTTACTCGTTGTAACCCAAGTTTCATTCTTTCTTCTTCTGGTATTAAATTTGGATCCTTACCTTTAAATTTCGAAAACCTGGATTGAAGCTATTCTTAAGAAAAATCCCATATTGAACCTTTACGAATCAGATAATTCATCAAACATCAATCATCCCCACCAACTTCAAACTTCACTCTCAACAGCTGTCGTAGAAATTTTGAACTGGAGGCAATATAAACATTTCAGCATCCAAATGAGATGACCTGTAATCTAACGTCAAAGTCTTGAAGATCCTCTATAAAGAAAAACAAAAGAAAGCTAAAATAAAATGGATAAGGGGAGTATTATAGCAGCACAAACCGTTTCTCATCACATCTATGGGGGCAATAAAAGAGAACCTTGAAAGGAAAGCAAAATTTCGTTGAACAGAACTGGACAAAATTTTCTTTTATTTTCAATTAAAAAGCTTGCAAGAGGTGGGAGTAAAAACCAGAGTTGCTTGTCTGTCTCCATTTCTTTTGCCCATAAAGGTGGACATTGGAAAAGTGAATAATAGACCTTTGATCCCCTTTTCAGTACTATGCCATTTTGTAAAGCTGGGGAGTGATTAGCAAAATGTCAACTCATAAGTTTTCTGAGTCTCTTTTCAGCATGTCTGGCTACCTTATTTTGCGGTTCAAGGACAAGAGCATGCTTGAAATCTGTGAATTAAGAGAAACGATGCTTCTTGTAAGAGTAGTGTGGAATAAAACACGAAAATCAACATGTTCCAAATATTAATTCTAGAATGCACGCGTGAATGTTCTCAAACGACTCAATCTATATGCATATCTACATATGATCAATTCTCAAAAAATTAAACCCCTGCATCATAGAACTCCATAGTATACATGTCAAGTTCGAAAAACAATCTTAAATATGGAGAACATTCTGCTCATTTCACATCCTATACTCACTTGAACAATAAAAAATCAGGCGTTCAGAACTCACCTTGAGCTGCGTCTTTATAGAAGAGGAGTGATTCTCTAGCTGTTCCACGCCTCAGATATGCCTTCACATTCTGCAAAAAAAAAATAGTTGAACATCTTAATACTTCCATTCAAGAGCACAATATGATCCTCTGCGTGCAAAGGCATTTTGCAGTATCCTATTCCAATAATTTGAGATAAAGAGCACCAATCTCATTCAACAAAAACTATATGTCGACATTGAAACATCTTCATGTTTTGAGTTTCAATAGGCATACAACCATAAATCAAAGTTTAAGTGTTTCAGAAAGCTTAACTGCATGGAAAATTGCAAGAAATATTAGAGCAAGCATTTGCATTCATTCATGATTTCCAAAATCCATATATGCTAGTTGTGGATAAAAAAAGGCACTGTTCAATTAATTGATGTCTATGGAACAAGAGACCATTATCACAATGGCCAATATAAATTTATTACTGACCTGATGCATTATCAAAAATGTGCCATTTTCTTTTATTCTTCTAGTCCCCCATTTCTCTAATTTACCTAGACATATTGAAGGAGAAAGTAAATAAACAGGGAAATCTAAAGGCAAAGGTTTGCTGAAGTGAAATTCTGCTACTGGTTGGAAAGTGCCCTAATCTTAGGTGAGATGTAGGGATGTTTATAAATGTTGAGGATTGTGCATATAGCAAAAGCCCAAGGAGAAAGCTGCAAGCATCACAGCTGTTATATACTCTCAAATAACTGATTTTACAAACCCATTGCCCATTTTCAGCTAATGCTAAATGACACATCAAGAAATAAATAGGCAAAGAATGGAACCAGACTCGTTTCCATATATGGTTGCTTCCCAATCCAGAGACATAAGTTAGATGCGTGTTTTCATTAATCTTAAGTGCAGACGGCCTACTGATATAGTAAGGGAAAGCAAAAAAGAGTGGACCATATATTTCCATGTCTTCCCATTGCAGTGAGATTCTTCAATGATTGCCTTGGACTCTTAGCCAACAAAACAAACAAAATTTAAGATTTAGCCTAAGATACACAAGGAGCACCATAGGATCTGGTTTGTCCTGCTATGATAAATGGCTACAAGAATTCAAACAAATATAAAGATCATTGCAAAAAATTTTCTTGTCACCTTTTTATCCAGTGATATTGCCATATTGCAGTCTTCTTCAGCTTTCTGAAAGCTGCATGCATTGAAATCAAAAGGTAAAGAAAGCTCTCAGTATAACAAAATAAGAGTGAAACATAGATCAAGCACACTATCATACCATCCCAATTGTAAGTAAGCTGCTGCCCGGTTGGAATAGTAAGTTGCATTTTTCCCATTCAATTTAATAGCTTCACTGTAGTAATTAACAGCCTTATTCCACTGCTTCCCCTTATATGCAGCATTGCCCTGCCATAAATTTTTATGTCATTGGTTAAGAAGCAAAAAAAACATATCAAAACATCTTTTCTTGGGTATTCTTTAGCATTTTACAGTAAATGTTGGCAAACAGGATCATAATGAACTGTAGATTCACAGAGGGCCCTTCTCACAAGCATATACAAACACACCAATGACAAGATTGTTTATGTAACTCCCTTGTAAAATTATGACAGGTCAAGTATAACATATATGTCCAAGGAGACAGGTAAAATGAGTAAACTGTGAGGAAAAGAGAAACATTTTCATGAAAACCATGGTGAAAGACTTCCATGTGGAATCACACATCAAAAGCTCAAGTTGATCACCGTTATTTCCAATGAAGTTCTGAAGCCAGAAAGACAAAGATCTTAGAAAAAGAGAGTGAATTCATAGTCAATTAATTAGAAAACCTATAATTGTTGTCTTAAACACCTACGAGGTATGTCATTACTTGTAACAATCTTCATTTTACCATTTTATTTTACTTCATAGTTTTAGTCCAGTTCGCTTTGTAAGGACTTGGTGTTATTCACTTTCCTTGTTTACAAAGGTTTCTACTAGGATTTTGGTGCCTAATTGACTGCACCTCTTTTATGTTTTACCAGACTTTGATATTGAAATTGAGAACCACTTTTGAAACTACTATTACTGTCTTCTCTCAGCACTCTCCTACAGGGTTACTTTCAGCGTCTTCTATTCCTCCATCCCTCTTCTATATGGATATCTTCTCTTCTAATTTAACTTCTCTCCTATAGAGAATCCTCTCTGCTTGTTTATAACCTGTAGGCTGTGCTACATCAAGTAGTATCAGAGTAAGGTTACTCATATAATGTCAATGCAAAGCCTCAATTTTACAGATTGTTGCTTGCCATGAAGACCAGTTTTACACATTAATGCAGTGGTGTGGCAAAAACAGCAAGAGAGCTGAAGAAGCTAATGGCCCATTATCATACCAATTCTGTTTCAATTGCAAGTAATTCCATAAAAACTTATTGTTCGTGTGGCACCGAAAGCACTCTCCAGCTATATTTTTGCTCTAGCACACTTAATTATCATACCAATACTGTTTCAATTGCAAGTAATTCTATAAAAACTTATTGTTCATGTGGCACCGAAAGCACTCTCCAGCTGTTATCTTGCTCTAGCACACTTAACTAATAACTATACAAGGGTGGGTTAACTAATCAAGAAAAGGAAAAGCAACAAACTGGAACCTTTATCTTAGATCAGTTGCAACGAAGGCCACATTTTCAATATAAGTTTCATTTATGGACCTTGTAAAGGTTTCAAACCACCATTATATGCATGGAGTGTTAAGTTTCTGTTAAGTTACAAACCAATTAGTTAAATATCAGGAGCAAGCACACAATATCAAGTAAATTAACTCACCAGAAAAGGTACAGGGAGTGAATGGGGGAAAGAGGAACTAAATGCAAGGATACTTTTATAAGATGAACTAACATTCAAAATCACAATAAATTGTTGGTGAACCTACCTTTTCTTTCAAGAGTTCTGAAGCATCAAAATTTTCATTGGCGTCTTGCAATGGTGCTGGATTGGAAATAAAGTTGATTTGCTCTTTAAGAGATGAGTACATATCCAACACTGTATCAAGAAGAAACTTGTCCCCTCCATGAAATGTGATAAATGAAACAGAGATAGGATAGCCATCATTCTTTCCCAATGGAATAGTAACCTGACAGCAAGATGCAAAAGTAAAGACAAATGTTAAGTCCATAACAAAGTTAAATAAGATCATAGAAACTAAAAAAACAAACAGATGAAAGCTGAAACTTTAAATCACCAAGTCACCTGACAACATCCAGACATGCTTGCAATGCTTGAAAGTATCAGTGCTCTATTGTGAGACTCAACAGTATCCCGTTTCTTTGAATTAAGTTTCAACGGTGGATCAGCAACTGTTGGAATAACCAATATTCCATCATCCTGGTAACAAAAAGGATATGAGACTATGAAACATTCCATCATCCTGGCACCTAAACTCAATGAAGAGGTCAGGCTGGTTTTGGATCATTTTTCCAACCAATTTGAGTTTGTCACTGAATAAATTTTGTATAAACCAACATGTCAACCAAAACACACAAAAAGATAAGGTTAAGTTAGCAAGCAGCACAGGCATGTAAAAAACAACAGGTGGGTAGTCAGACAGGTGGTAAAAGTTGACAAAATTTGGTTTAAGCCCAATTCTTTGGAAAATAAAAGAGAAATCGACATTGATTACAGGTTTCTAACCCTGTTTTTTCTTCTAAAACAACTCCTATTCAATCCTAATTCCACATACAACAAACCCTAGCTTGCCATGAATCTTTTGTGAGCAAGAAAACCTAAGTTGTCCTAAATCAGGAACCTGAAGGTTACCCAGACACTTCAACATATCAGAAAGCAAACAAGCGTGACAGCTAGCATTAAAAACCATCTAGCTGATATTCTGAGAGAAAAAAATATAGCAACAAGGTAGGGTACCTTTAAGAGAATTTGCATGCAAGCTCGCAACTCTTTCCCAATATCATAAAGTGCTTTTATGTTCTCATGTGTAGTGTTAATGGCTGTGAGAACATTATCAGAGACATCAAGTGCTAACTTGGGTTCCACTGATTTAACCCAATCTTCATGATTTGTTTTGAATTCATGTCTGAAAGGCAATATTATGCACAGAAATATCAGTAAAAATGGAAATGGGGTTCCAGGTCAAGTGCAATAGAAGCACAGAACCTTCAAAATTCAAGAACAGCAATCCAGGGAGGATTTTGTCAAATGTCACTTGAACAGAACAAGAAAAATACAACTTAAGCACATAACATTTAGGAGAATATTAGAAACAAAAATGCTAAACATTAAGAAAAAACTTCAAGAAGATTATGAGCCATTGGATCATGATCTTGATGTGAGACCCAATTGTGGGTCCCATCAATCCACGGGCTCGTGTATTCTAGAGGTTTTTAACTTCTTGTTTTTACTTAATGTTTTAGCATTACTCTATAAGAAACATTTATTGGTTGTTTTGGAAAATGAAATGTTGCCAACTAGTAAATATAAACCTTGAATAACTCTCAGAAATAAGTGGGTAATGAGATATTTCGAAGAGAAAATTGCAAGAACACTGTGAAGCTTGCCTCTGGTAACATTTGGGAGCTCTAATCTGAAAACAATCACTATAATTTTTGGGAACTCAGCTTCGTGTAGAACGTTCATACCAATAAATGCTATACTTCAACCTTTTCAAATGTTTAAATGCCCTACTGACAATGGTAGCTCCAAATCATTTGGATAACATGTCATTTAAGAGGTCTAGATTCTGAAAATCAAAAGCTTATTTATGAAACCTTAACCAGGCTCAGAAGCATGCTTAAAAATCACAAGCTTATATATGAGAGCAACAAAGATGGTAAGCAGAAATATCATCCATCTCATTGTCAATAACATGAATGGTCAACATCTATCTCATTAGACTGAAAGGCTTACGCTTCTCCAAGCTATGGGGAGCTTAGGCTATCTCCATATAATGTGAATGATATCTTATGTACTACATGACCCTCAGATCTAGAAAACTAAAAAGGTTTCAGTCATGCTTCCTTGGTTCACTGGGCCAAGAAAATGATGGATGCATTTGTTAGAGATGACAAATGGGATGTCAATTAGAGTCTCTACACCTTTTTTTTTTGGTAAGTTACATAACGCAAAAATCATAAGCCCCTTGAACGATTTTTAGAGGGAGAAATTGCTTTGGGACATATGAAGCAACATAGGATATCTAACATGGTTTTTTTCAAAAACAATAAACAGTGTTGGGTTTCCACATTTCATTAGATTTAGCAGAATAAAGACCCAAGCAACCTAAGTGCTTAAAATTTTGCTTTAAGACATGTCAGACACAAATCTTGACTGCCTTTTGATGAGTTCTCTTTTCCATAACAACGTTTGCAGATCAAAAAATCAAGGAAAGTTTACCAAAACAGGAAAGAATTTCAAAAAGAAACCTCAAACAATGCATTTTATCAAATTGATCATGCTATTCCATGAGCCATACATCTTGATTAGCTTCTTGATAATTAGAATTGAATGTTATTACAGAGCATGGTTCGTAGTCATAGTTATCATCCATATGCTTCTTTACCACTTGACCAAAAAGATAAGAAAGGAAAGGAAATGCTTTTCTACAACCAATGACATGTGTGATCTGCTACTCCACAAAAAGAAAACAAAAGGGAAATGCATTTCTACAACCAATGGCATGCACAATTACATGGATGGAATACCGGACCAGTAAATCATAAGCCAGAAGATAATTTATTATTGCCAATTCAAAAGCCATAACAATCATGGATTTATATTTGCTGGCTCGGTAAAATGTGAAACCCATTTTTTGGAAGAAAGCAAAAGTCATTTAAGCAAACTCATTCTATTCCTAATATCAGCAGCAATATTATTCTAGAATTTACTGCTTTATCACTAACAATTACTTTTATACATCCACGATATCTTTGGGGCAAATAAATGCCATGATGGTTGAAGATTTCTAAAAGTCACCAACTTGCATCCCCAACACTACTGAACCTTGCCATCACAGGCAGAAATTACCTCAGCGTGTTGGCTGGATTTCAAACAATGCCCCACATGCTAAAGGAGACATGACAATAGAACCTTAAATGAGAACATGATCATAAATTCATATCTGCTATTAATAAATACAATTTTTTTATTCGATACAATCTGAAACTCAAATTATCAGTTCTAAAAATTCCTAACTTATTCAGTGCACACATACCCTAATAGAAAGAACAATAAAAGCAAAGCAAAAAAATCTCAAGTACCTTTGTAATGAAACCATTGCAGAAGAGAGAGCTTTCAAATTAGAGATTCCATTTTGCACGTTTGTTGATTGATCAAGGAACCCTTTTAGACTCGGTACATTCAAAGAAATATGTTGGCCAAAATTAATATGCTGTTGAGGCTGGTCTGTGCATTGAACAAAACAATTAGAAACACCAACATGAGCACAATTAAAGTAAGTCAAACAGAGTTATATGATGATGAACTATAATGTTGATAATGGGACGATAAGAAAATAAAATCTGAAACAGGAACGTAACAAGAAATACATCATAGCCTTGCAACTTACATCCAGATAGATTTTCAATTGCTTTGTTAATAACACCTTCAGCCTTCTGTTTGGGAACCTTAGAAAGCTGAAAAAGATCATCAGCAAAAACAAGACGTCTCACCCTTCTGGGTTCCACAGTATTTAGTTTAAGTAAAGTATGCCCAACACGAAGTAATATAGAGGGATCACGTGCCAGCCATCCTGAAATGTCCCATGTTACCAAGTAAAGAAACAGAAAACCAGTAAAGGCAACAACATAACTGAAACAAGGAGAAAATAATTAAGTCCAGAAAAATCTTGAATAAATAGTAAATTAGCATGCTGGTACCAACTCAAAATGCAATGGTAATTCAAAATGGTCACATTTCCTACAAACAGAGCTGATTGGGAGCACATGCATTCACACTGATGCAGCATCATGTATAATTAAAGATAACGCCCATCCACTTCTCTTAATGTGAACGAACTTGTAAAAAATAATGATTCAGATGTTCAAGAACAGTACTTCAGACTGCTAAAAAGGAAAGTGCACATTGAGGCTGTGATCTAAAACAGCAAGAGAAATATGCAGCTAAGTACTCCCAATTTTTGCTCAAGCATAAACAAAACCATCAAACATAAACAAATTAAAAATAGTCTAGATGTGGTTTTGCTCATTTATATCTATGTATTCTGCAATAGCACTTCATAAATATGCCCATACCAACAGTGTCTAGACTTTGAGAATTTGGCAAAACTCCAATCGTAGATACAGCCCCATGGGATGGTCTATAGCTGAGGAGACCGCAAAATGCTGCTGGAATTCTAATGCACCCGATTGTATCAGTACCTGAAAGATAAGAAGGGCCTTAGATAATCAAGCACACAATTAACAAGCAAAATCGTGTTAAATTCTATATCTACATGAATTAAAATGCAGGCTGGAACAGCTTTTCTACAAGCCAAGAGAAAAGAAAATGTCAGATAGCCCACCTCAAATATGTTATGGAGGTAAAACGAATGCATGAGTTAATCTCATTAAGATCAATATGCCTTTTTTCTAATATTCCCTCCATTCTGCCAGAAACAAAAAAACACATATAACTAGTACTTGAAGCTGCCAATGAGATTTCCAAATAACGATTTTGATACCACAGCTGAAATGTTCAAACTATTTCCAGAAGCAAGTAGGTGCAAAGAAAAGACTGAAAAGCAAGTCATTTGAACACAAGTTCTCTCGGAGAACAATTAGTCATGACTCCCAGCTGATATACGACCGTCAATCTACATTGGATAGTATTGATTGAGCATATGCCATCTAAACAAAGGAACTTTTATTACCTAGAGCAAAATCAACGAGCCCAGCGGCAACGGCCACAGCTGAACCACTAGAAGAACCTCCGGGGGCATGGGCGGGCATTTCCGGATTGATAGGAGTTCCATAATGCATATTTTCGCCACTCACCCTAATGTAACAAGGAAGACGTTAACTCAACAAATCATAAATACGTATTTGTGTGTATGTGAAAGGAAACAAAACAAAACACTGATATTTCAATACCCGAATCCTAATTCGCCCATAACAGTCTTGCCAACACAGACAGCCCCATTCTTTAACAGAGCAGTCACTGTCACTGCTGTCTTCTCAGCAGCCTCATGCGTTCTTGCCCAGTCTGGATTCCCAAAACCCGTCACATAATCCTCCAACTCAAATCTGCCACAAATCATTTAATTATTTTTTAAAAAAAAGGCAGAACTAACTAAATAATTAGTTAATAATAAATTAAAGAAGACAGACAGACAGACTACATGTCGTTGATGGCAAAAGTGAGCCCAGCGAGGGTTTGCTTGGCAGCCGGAGGAGGAGGCTGAGGGAATGGAAGAATCAGGAATCTTTGAACGAAGGCTCCAAAGTCCTCTTTAAATTTGGCTTTCCGTCTCCTCCGTCTCCGCGTCTCAGCCGCCGCCACCATCCCAACTGCCACTGTCACTCCGATCACCAATACCCACACCTTTGGGTTCTTTATGTTTGCTTTTACTGTATTCATGCTTGATCGGATGCAAGAAAATGATTAGCTGTTTTTTTTAAAAAAAAAAAGAAGAAGAAGAAGAGGGGTTTTTGGAGGGTTTTAGAGGAGGAGGGAGGGGAATTTTTTTTATTCGGGAAGTTAGTAAGAAGAGTGAAATTGGTAATATAATTTTTTAAATAGTATAAATATAGTATTATATATATTAATAAAACATTATTTAGAAAAGTTTATTATATTTTAATATATTTGATATTAATATAACTATTTATTAATATTAACTAACTACTATAACATCAATTAAAATCTTATTTTACATAAAAATATATTAAACAAATTTTTAACTTTTTTAATTAATATGTAAAAATAATTCTTCAATTTACAAATGTTATTTTATCTTTCTAATATAGCTTTCTTCTTCGAGCTATAAAAATAAAGAAAAAATAAAAACAATTGTTTTTTTCTTCTAGCAGGTAGATGCTATCGTGCGCCAGAAGTTAAGGTTTAATTTGAGGTTAGGCGGGCCCTGAGCATTACCGCTCGAATGTTCTTTTTCCCGGTTCCCAGTCAGGCCATCACACATTAGCCTAACCATCGTGGAAGGCTAATCGACCTGGAGAAAGGGGGAAAAAAAAAAAGTGGCGCTATAATTAAATTAAATTATGAAAGTTAAAGGAAGAACTAAAAAAATGCGTATAATACTATAATGGAGTATTACTCCATTTAAGAGAAATAGAAAAATTAACATGAAAAAAAAACTGTGTTTAAATTCCGTTTTTTACAAATTGGAGAAAGGAAAAGGATTTTTTTCATTTTTCTACCACAAAGCTTGAGGTTGGAAAAATGTTTTCCAAATATTTCTACTTACTGGAAGAAAAATGAAAAACATGTTTCTCCGTCTATTTATATCCTAATGATTTTTAAGATAAAATATCCTCTTACTTATTTAATTACAATTATATAAGGTATGAAATATTCTTACTCTATTACATTTTATGTAATTTTCTTTTTATTAATGTTGATATCT
>Ga0325410_1008665_pt1 | contig 10995 bp, 14 predicted proteins | sample PopdelMetagenome_16_FD_206182 | JGI IMG/M metagenome (GOLD analysis project Ga0325410, IMG submission 206182) | Populus deltoides microbial communities from Bellville, Georgia, United States - Xylem-PdIQD-R3 | ecosystem: Host-associated > Plants > Phyllosphere > Stem > Wood/Secondary xylem...
TCTTGCAATCTCAGCAGCATCATAATCCATGTTACATTGTTTAATGACTAAAAAAGCTTTGTGTTCAAGCTCCACTGGTAGATGACATGCTTTTCCGTAAATCATCATCCTATAAGGTGACATTTCTATAGATGATTTGTAAGCAGTCCGATAAGCCCAAAGTGTACCACCAAGTTGTAAACTCCAATCTCGCCAGTTATGTTGTATTGTCTTCTGTAAAATGGAATTGATTTCTTTATTTGAAATTTAAACTTGGCCATTCGTTTGAGGATGGTATGCTGTGGAAGTTCAATGAGTCACGTGATATTTGCGTAACAACGCTTCCATTGAACGATTACAAAAATGAGTGTCACGATCACTAATGATAACTTTAGGGATTCCAAACCTATCAAATATATGATTCCTGACAAAAGAAGAAGGAAATGGATCCATAAAATCAATACCCCAAACATAAAAAATTTCACTTACAAGAATATTCGTTAAAGGCATTTGATTCTTATGAGTGATATTACATGTTCTTTGGCATTTTTCACACGATTTGCAAAAATGATATGCATCCTTAAAAATAGAAAGCCAATAAAAACCACTTTCTAGTACCTTGTGGGCCGTTCTTTTTGCTCCAAAATGCCCACAACAAGAATGAGAATGACAAAAAGTGAGAATGAAATGAAATTCATCTTGTGGTACACATCTCCTAACTACTTGATCCATAATAAATTTCCACAGATAAGGATTATCCCAAAAATAATATTTAGCATCAACTCGTAACTTGTCTTTTTGGGATGTAGACAAACCTGGAGGGAATTCTTTGGTGACTAAATAGTTCACCAAATCAGCGTACCATGGTCTTGTAGAGGAATTTAACACATACAAATGCTCGTCAGGAAATGTCTTTCTTATTGTTTTGGTTTGTATATCCTCGGTCCTTAGCTCAAGTGATCAGTCACATGGTTTTTCGACACCTTTTTTTGTCTTTGATCTCAAGATCAAATTCTTGTAAAATCAAGTTCCACTTAATCAATCTTGGTTTGGACTCCTTTTTCTTCAAAAGATACCTCAAAGCTGCATGGTCAGTAAAAACAACGACTTTTATACCAAGTAAATATGACCTGAATTTTTCTAGAACAAACACCACTGCAAAAAGTTTATTTTCAGTTGTATGGTAATTGCATTGCGCTTCGTCCAACATGCGGGAAGCATAGGCTATAACATGCAAGTTCTTACCAATTCTTTGCCTAAGTACAACCCCTACCGCATAGTCACTCGCATCACACATTATCTCGAAAGGCTCATCCTAGTTTGGTGGTTGGATGATAGGGGCAGCTGTGACATGCCTTTTAAGCTCATCATGGGCGTCTTTACATGTTTGATCAAACACAAAATCCACTTCTTTGGTTAATAATTTGCACAATGGTGTCGTAATCTTTGCATGTAGAAAGATTGAACTTTCTATAATCAACACAGATTCTCCATCCACTTGAGATGTGAGTAAGGATGAGTGATTAGTACTTAAAAGTGCATTTTTATCAAGGTTTTATATCATCATTTTGCACTTGAAGTATCAAAAACTCCTTAACTAAAGCATGTTTTATAATACCAAGTTTGATACTATAAGATACCTTTAATTTATGGTAAATGTCCATCTTAAATGTAGGCCTATCACATAAATCAAAGAATTGATTGATGAGTTTAACTACTGAAATTGAGAAGACAAAGAGAGGGCTAAGATTAGAAAAGAGATGCTGGTTCAGTCCAAACTAGAACACTATTCGGTTATTGGATCATATCTGGAGCTGTAGAACTTGGATTTAGGTCTGGTTTATATGGATGGAAAGCTAAGACATAAGCCTAAAACATTCATGAAGAGTCCAAGATTCCAAAATGTCATTTTCAAGTTCAAATTGTAGCAACAACGGAGAAGCCAGAATCTGTCCTACAGCCCAGACACTATTCAGTGTTCAGCCCATATCTCGAGTTCGACCCCGGTCTTGCCGAGTTATTTATTACTTCGACACTCCTACACTTGGGACAAGACATCAATCTTTTGGTCGTGTCAATGAGTTCATCATTTTTGTTTTTCACCAACGTGATTCTAGTCTTCTTGGGCACCACATAGATTAGCGCCATCCATTTACTGTCTGTGATGCGGTAAATGACTCCTGCATCTAATAGATTCAAAATCTCAGCTTTCATTACCTCCATCATAGTCGGGTTCAACCTCCTTTGCATTTCCCTTATTGGTCTCGCATTGTTCTCCAATAATATGTGATGCATACACATTGAGGGACTAATGCCCTTGATGTCGGCTAAAGTCCATCCAATGGCCGTCTTGTGATCACACAACAACTTTACAAGTTTTTCCTCTTGCGCACTTTTTAAACCTTTTGCTATGATAACAGAAAGTGTATTTGATACGATCCAGGCAAGGCCAAATTCAGATTTTGATGTAAAAAGTGCACCTATTCAGTTTTATGACAACGGTCATAATTCTCAATCCGACCGTTGGATTGGGCCCCAAATAAGTAATAATAACCCAAAGACTAAGAAGAAAATAATACAAATCTGAAAATTACCATCCCTATAAGTGGGTATCGTATAAGTTCACTTAAGGGGGGTCCATTAGGGTTTAGTTAAGTCTAGAGTTAATACAAATAAAGGCATAACCAGACATGTAAGTTACGCAATTCAGATTAATAAAACTTCTTGTTTGCCGCACTTTGTGTGTGTGTGTGTGTTGGTGAGATAATCTCCCTTCCATGGTTCTTTAAAGAACTATAAACGACTTATCGAAGAACAACTGGCTTCGTGGCGTCATCCCTATACTTCTCGTTCACGAATCAATATTCATTGGGTGGGGGTTTCCATTTCCAATAGTGCTGGTGCCTAGGTACAAGTTACTTGGCTTTTCGGGAATTGGTGTTTTTGGGTGTGAGTTGCGTGACCACGTGATCACGAGGTTTGCATCAGTATTGTTGTCGCCAATGAATACATACTTCAAATTATCAAGCAAGGTTTTCAATTCTAACTCGGGGGCCTGTAAAATAGATGACAAAAGCTTTTTATGTGAAAGTACTAAATCAACAAAGACATTACTATGAGGAACAGTTTGCAAAGCTTAAAAAGTCAATGCTGATTTGTGCACGTTTTGGGGAACACATATGTGCCTCTCCATCTCTTCTATCTTGGTAAAATCATAGCCATAACTCAAAACTACGCTTAATCCATCCTCACAATCAAAATCAAAAACTTGGTGCACATACTTATCAACTTGGTCATAGCATGTGATGGAATAAACATTGCATCATTAAAATTAAATTCAATTTTTTCATCTCCTACCATAATCAATCTTTGTATTGCTAGTTTTCAAGAATGGTCTCCCAAACAATATAGGAGTGGTGTTTGATAAATCACAAGAATTATGTTCCATATCAAGAATATAAAAGTCGTATGGAATGGCCAAACTATCAATCTTGACTAGGACATCTTCTATCACACCAAGTGAGTAAACAAAACTACGATCCGCAAGTTGTGTTACAATGCTAGTTTTATTCAAAGGCTCCGGACTAAGAGAATCATAAACATGTTTAGGCATAACACTAATGGATGCACCTAAATCGCACAAGGCCTTTTTGAAACTAGCATTACCAATAACACATGGGATAGTAAACGCACCTGGGTTTTTTTGCTTCAAAGGCATATTCTTTTGAACAACAACATATACAACTTCACCCACACTTATCATTGCATGGCCTTTTAGCTTGTAGGCTCTCTTGGTAGTACACAACTCCTTCAAGAGTTTTGGCATACTTGGGAATTTGCTTGATAACATCAAGCAAAGGAATGTTGAGTTTCACTTTCTTGAAAACTTCTAAAATCTCTTTTTCGTTGTCCTTTTTTTTAGATCTAGAAGAACTTACGGGAAAGGATGGAATTGTTTAAAACTGGAATTTATTAAGTGAAGATTTACCTTCTGAGTAATGGTCGTTATTTCAGTTTGGGAAGTGATGTTTCTTCTTTATACTCAATTCGGTTTCTATCTCCTCTGCTTCCTCCATCTCAATTTGTTTTGACCTTTGTTCTTTAAGTTCTTTCCCACTTCCCAGCATGATCGCACTAACATTATCTTTTGGATTCAATGCTTGGGAGGGCAACTTCCCATTGATTTGTGCCTCCAATTTCCCAACACTTGAAGCTGCTTGCCCCATTTGCTTCTCTAAGTTGTGAATACTTGACCTTGTTTCCTATTGAAAAGACATGATATTTTGTTGCAAGGTTATAGTGTTAGAAGCCAAAGTTTTCATTTTCTCACAAAGATCATCACTGGATGACAACCCCATAACATTGGAGTTTGTGAATGGAGGGGGCTGTCTTGCTTGATAATTATGTTGGGGCTGAAATCTATAGGGATGGAACTGTCAGGATGATCTCTCCATCCGGGATTGTTCGTGTGGAAAAAGGGATCATACTTATGCTGAGGCTGTCCATTAAATGCTCCATCAACTGCATTAGCTTGTTCACTATAATCTTCTTGCATTGTTGGACACATATCCAAAGCATGTCCTTGTAAGGAGCATATGTTACAAACTTTCACCAGCTGTTTATTGCCAGAAGCCAAAGAACGCATAACAGAAGTAAGATCATTAACTTTATTCTCAAGGTTAGAAATACTTACCTCATTTACTCGTTTGCTTGGGAAATCTCCACGCGTGCCAAATTGTTTCGAGTTGGCTGCCATATTTGAGATCAATTGGCGTGCAACCTCAGGTGTCTTATCTACTAATACCCCTCCACCTGCTGCATCAATGATACTACGATCAGTAGGCATCAATCCTTCATAGAAATATCGAATAAGTAGTTGATCAAGTATTTGATGATGAGGACATTGAATGCACAGTTGCTCAAATCTTTCCCAATACTCACAGAGTGTCTTCCCATGAGATTGTCGAATCCCACATATTTCTTTCCTTATGTTGGCAACTCGAGATGCTGGGAATATTTTTCAAGGAAGATCTTCTTCATGCCATTCCAAGTTCCATTAAAACCTGGGAGAATAGAGAAAAACCATGCATTTGCTACCCCTTTTAAAGAGAAAGGGAAAACTTTCAACTTAATCTGTTCTTCATCAACTCCATTCAGTTTCATGCCAACGCAAACCATATGAAACTCGAGATTAGTATGAGGATCTTCTCCTGCAAGACCATTGAATGTTGGTAGCAAATGTATAAAACCAGATTTGAGCTTGAAGTTTACATTATTGTCGATGTTGATGCATAATGGTTGATTTTCCATGTTAAGAGCAACAAGCTTCTTGACTGTTTATTGTCGTTCAACAACCATGGTGTTGACACGAGCTTCCTTTCGTAACCTACGTAAAGTATTTTCTATTTCGAGATCCACCTGCATTTGACTCTGGTTAGTAGAACGGGTTACAAGTATAAATCATCAAGAAAATTCAAAATAAACCAACCAACTACACAAGAGATCGAAAACAATGCAAATTGTACGAAAATCCTACGCTAGAAAACTAAAACTGTGTAAAAACCCTAGAAAATAGTGGAATTTGGCCTCAATAGGGTGGGGCTAGTAGCCAAAGGCAATTAGTCCTGTTCAAAACGTCGTTCCCTTCAGGAAAACAAAAGTTCGATATCTAATTCCACCAAAAACTTGGTTTTGAACAGTAATTGTACCGTACTATACAATACTGCCGCAAGTAAAAATTATGTTTCTCTTATTTTTCAGAAAAATAAATAACAATCACAACAAATAAAAATAAAAATATCCCCAGCAACAGCGTCAAAATTTGTTGTGATGTCACGGTCACACAAATTAATTACCCTAGCTTAAAACACAACACACAAGATAGTATAGAGCAAGCAAGGGGTCGATCTCACGAGGAAGGTTCAAGTTAGATTTTTATGCTAGATGATATGCAATTTGGAGGGGGTTTGGACGTTATTTAGGCTAAAGTAAAAGAAAACAGAAAACTATAAAGCGGAATTAAATAAAATCAGAAAAATCCAAGATTTCTTAAATAAACTTACATTGAAACCATTCGGACCAGGAGCCTTATTGTCCTTATGAGAAGGGTCTTTTGTATTTCTTCATCGGTTATCAAACTATCGAGGGACGTACTTTAAAAGAGAGATAATCTTCTAGGGAGCGCCCAAAAAGCATAGAAGAATCAAGATGATGCAAACCTTGTGATCACGTGGTCATGCAACCCACAATCAAGATTGAGATTTGATCCCGGAAAGCTGAAATAGGTCTGATAGGAGTGTGATACAATGGAAACCTGCCCCAAGGCACCAACACTATTGGATTGAGTAGAATGACGTCACGAAGCAAGTTAATCTTTGATAAGTCAGATTCAGTTCGTTCAACAACTGAAGAATGTAAGAATCACTCTCACACGTTAAAACTGAAAAATTCAGAAGTAATTATCATCAAAGCTGCCAAAATTTAGGTTACATGTATTTAAATAGTTCTTAAAAGTAACTGTAATGGATCTACCCTTGTGGGCTGAACTGACCCTCATACAAAACTGACCCAAAAACCCTAAACTGAAAAGCCCATAACCTGATCCAAACAAGCCTTGCCTTCCTGAATTCCAATTGACCTGAAACTTTAACCCAACATAGGACAACGTGTCTGGAGAGTCCACATAAAACTTTAACCCAATTCAACGGTCGGATTGAGAATTATAACTGTTGCCGTAAACTTGGACTGTTGCGCTTCCAAAATCTGAATCTGAACTTACTTGAGTCGTATCACAAGGCTGAACCATATCACAAGAAATATATCAGAACTAGAACCCCTTAAAATCTTCTGAAAATAACTCACAATAGTATCCTTAACCTCCTCGGCATCTATAAAACACATTCCATGATCATCATGGATAAAGATAATTCTATTGCGGTTGTGAAAACCTTTCACTGAATTGAAGAAGAATTTTGAGTTTTTTTCACCCCCATTTAACCATTGTAGCCAAGACTTTTGCCTAAGGAAGCTCTCCTCAACTTCTGCCAATCTTACATACTCTTTCACAAGAATAGGCTCAGTTTTATGAATTTCTACGTCTAAAGGATTTGTTTACAACCAATATTGAGCCTCATCCATCTTCCGCTAAGCTTCTAACTTCCTCTCCAAAATCTTATCAAAGTACTTGAGATTAAACTCTTTCAAAGCCCCTTTTAACATTTTTCAACTTGTTACACAAAACATACATGGGAGTGCCCTGACGTCCTTACACTAGGGGTGAGCAAAAAACCTGAAATACTGATTAAACCGAAAAACCAAATCGAGAAAAAATATTAAATTAACCAATTAGAAAACCCAAAATAATTTCCAGTTCGGTTCGGTTTCAAATGCCTGAAAACTGTTTGAATCGGAATGAACCGAACCGGTTCAACCATAACTCTGAAAAAATAAAAGAGACTATAAATAATCTCTAACCTAAACTGGTTTTTGCCTTTTTTATTATGTTATAATTTGCAACTCTAGTTTTGCTTGTATTTTAACTAGAATTCAATCATGTCTTGGTCATGTAAATTGGAAGAAGTTCCTAAACAATAGAAACTAGATTTGCTTCTTGGTTTTATCGGGTTTTGAACAACATATTCCAGACCGAACCAAACTGAAACCAGTCGGTTTAAATCTGTTTCGGTTTTAAATTTTTAAAAATAATAATATCAGTTTGGTTAATGTTTTCATATGAAAACCGAACTGAATTGAAAGTGATCACCCCAATCTTACACCATCTCTCGGAAAGTAGGGGGAGAAAGAGAGGATGATCTACCCAAAAATTAAACAACTTGAATGGAATCTTCCTTTTCGGCAAACATGCCAACTTAACTAACATATGAGAGTGATTTGAGATACCAAAGGAAAGAAAATGAGTTTCTGAACCTGTAAAATTGCAATTACATTGGACATTAACAAGAACCCGATCCAGCTTCTTCAAGATAGTATTGTTACATTGTCGATTAGTTCAAGATTTTCTAGACATGATTGAATCAAACCATGATGTAGTGCCTCCGCACTTCTCATCGAGAGATCAAATAGCATTGAAACCCCCAAAAGAATCCACAAAATAGTCTCCAATGCATTACTACAGTTAACAATATCAAGCCATAAAGCCTATCGTTTAGATGGACAATTATCTCCGAAGACAAAGGAAGCATTGAAGGAAACATGTGATCCTACCATAGTAACGTTGACATGAATAATCTGATTCGAGCTACCCAAAAGATCAACCTTCAGCACATTAGGATTCCAACATACCCAAATACAACCACTATTAAAATGATCATAATTAAACAAGTAAGCCCAATTCGATAAACATAATGAACAAAGTAGAAGGATGGCGAAACAAACTACGGATACAAACAATTACCAGGAGTTTCCCCCGCGCAAGAAGCCTAAGTTTTTCCTCTTCTTATTAAAACCCCCTAATAATCCCTTCTTCTTCCTATCCTCAAAAGAGTCTTTGGCTTTACTTGCTAGTTGGTTATTTGAAAACAAAGGGAATTGTAGAGAATGGCTTGTTGCTTTAGGGCAGTCATCATCCGAAACATTCTCCACCGTGGTATTCTCAATTGCAGTTGCGATACAATATTCATAAGGTAAAACCCTTGTGTTAACGCAAACTTCTAGAGCAACACTTTCTTGTGGCACAAACTGACATATACTGCTCTTTAAATTCAGCAATTCACTTATTGGATAATCGGTAATACAATCTACAACCTGAATCTCCTCTTCATTCACTAATTGTGTTCCGTCAACTGTACCAGAGCTACTAGGCATAGTCTTATGATTATTCTTTTTTCTCTTTCTAACCTCCTACCATTGAAGATTGTTAAGCAAATTATGCTCTGAGTTAGTCCTATCAACCACCTTGCATTTCTTAGTCTCTTCCATCACTGTTGCTTTATCATTCTGAGTAGCAAGACAAGTAGCTAAGATAGTAATCAGTATACCATTGTGGCATTGCAAATCAAACTCCTTGACCAGCACCTTAGAAGCATCAATTTCAACACAAACTCATAGAGCACTATCAACATAACTCAACCCCTTATTAGTCCAATATTGATGTGGACCAGCCTAGAAACACCAACAAAGACCCATTACATGTTCCAAATGGTCCAATGATTCGGTCCAAGACAAAGGCATTGAATGCATTGGTTTTGAATGTTTCAACCAAGTCAGAATTGAAAGGTCCATTAGAGTATCAAGAGGAGACCCTAGTACATCTTATCCATGTGCAAGAGGGGTCCAATATAACCTTATTTGGGCCATGAGGTGAGGACAGCAAAGGAAACAAAAGAATCCTTCTACAACTTGGAAACAACATGAGTGGCTACCTTTTCCTTTTGTTTCTAGGATTAAGGGGCTGCATGGAAGGCTATAAATAAGCCTTGAATCACTTCTATAATATTTTACTTCCTTCTCTTCTTCTTATGACAGAACATGGATTTAATATTATGGGCTTTGTTTTATTTTGTTAGCTACAGCCCAAGGCTTGTTTGGGCTTAATTAATATTTTGTTTTTAGTTAGGATCGAAGGCTTGTTTGGATTAAGTTATGGGTGTTTCAGTTTAGGGTTTTGGGTCAGTTTTAAGTGGACCTCATTTAAGTCCACATAAGGGGTCCATTAGGGTTAACTTTTCAAGAACTATTTAAATTCATGTAAGCCAAAATTTCGGTAGCTTTGATGATAATTACTTCTGATTTTTTCAGTTTTAACGTGTGAGAGTGATTCTTGCATTCTTCAGTTCTTGAACGAACTGAATCTGACTTATCGAAGATTAACTGGCTTCGTGGCGTCATTCTACTCAATCCAATAGTGTTGGTGCCTTGGGGCAAGTTTCCATTGTGTCACTCTCCTATCAGACCTATTTCGGCTTTCCGGGATCATATCTCAATCTTGATTGTGGGTTGCGTGACCACGTGATCACGAGGTTCGCATCAAATATTCTAAGGGAACATGATGAAGTTTAATCTAGACAGGATTTCTCGATAACTCAACCTTAGAGAATTGCATGTTTTGTGTCCATCTTCTAAGGACCAAATTTCTATTCGCCATGTGTCATGGAGCACGGTCTAGGATAGCAGATGCATGTTCCACTGAATCAAAAAAGAAGAGAAAGAAGCCATTATCTGAAGACAACACTGGGATAGGAACCCCACTAAATCAAACTTCTAGTAAACCAAAGGAACCCCAAATTTTGTTACCTATAGATCTAACCACTGGGGTAGGAAGTTTCGGTCCAAGTGTTGATTCTTGTTAGCTATTAATCAGATGCAAGGATTAATATTTGTGTTGGGTTGGTCCTCATCACCAAAACTAGTTAGGAATCCACAAAACACATGAAAACATCACATAACAAGGCTGGCCGAAACAGATACAAAATTGGTTGCCTTGTTGTTAAAACTTCATGGCCTAAATAAGGGTGGATGGGGCCTCTTTTGCATATGGATTAAATATACTAAGGCCTCCTCTTGTTGCTCCAAAGGATCCCTAAGTTCAGCCTTGGCCGAAACTTGTATAAACAGTCCATTCATTGCTTCTTTCAATGCCTTCACTTTGGACCTTGTGACAGGCCCATTTTGAACATGTAATGAGTCCTTAGTGTTCGTCGGTTGATCCATGTGGTCACGCAAATGGTTGAGCAATGCGAGAGTTTGTGTTGAGATAGATGCCTCGAAAATACTAGTGATGTGCTGTGAATGATTCGAAATCCGGCAACAATGAATCTGACAAAAATGGATGAAGGATGGGTCTGGTTGTGTTGTCTTTCTTTTGATGTTTAGGCTGGATTATAGTGATTTTAAGGTAAATAAGATGGGGGATAGACTAGAATGATACTTTGATAAGTCGATCTGGACGCCACAAAGATCAATCTAGGATTTCGACGCCACACTCTTTGTGATTGAAGAGTGATAAGTCAGGTAGGGTTCTTCACAAAATCAATTTGGAAGAACAACTCGTAATTCTGT
>Ga0325410_1008666_pt1 | contig 10995 bp, 10 predicted proteins | sample PopdelMetagenome_16_FD_206182 | JGI IMG/M metagenome (GOLD analysis project Ga0325410, IMG submission 206182) | Populus deltoides microbial communities from Bellville, Georgia, United States - Xylem-PdIQD-R3 | ecosystem: Host-associated > Plants > Phyllosphere > Stem > Wood/Secondary xylem...
TTTTTATAAATTACAAAAACAAAAATATTACAAGTGGAACAAGTATTGGAGGATTACCAACATTATTCAATGATATATATCCGGTAAAGAAGTAGAAATAACAGATATTATGGTGTCCATTACTTGTGCTACACGATTCAACGTGTTGCAGGCACCTTTTACTTTTCTTTTCTTTTTTGTCTTTTTCTCCAAAGCCATACCTCCCAAACTCTTGAAGAACAAAATAATAATAGATAAAGGTAGTATTTTGCAATATCATACCAGTAATTTTTTAAAATATTTTTTATTTAAATTAATGTTTTTTTTAAAAAAAATTATTTTTAATATCAACATATCAAAATGATTCAATAACACAAAAACATTTAAAATAAAAAAAATTCAAATTTTTAAAAACATGCAGCATAGTCATGTTGCCAAACAGGGCTAAAATCATCAATTAATCTAGTTGTTTTTGTGGGTTTCATGTACTAGCTACATTAGAATTAAATTAAATACAAAATAAAAAACTAAAGAACATTGGTGTTTCACGTGCATACGAGAGCTTTCATTGTGCGAGGATTTGCACAAAGCAAGCTCTTTTTTTGTCCCATATATTTTTTTTCACTTTGGTGTCTCAATTTATTTTCTTTTAAATTGGTCCTTTAACATTGCGTTGACGTGGTATTTGTCATGGTGATTTGCTTTTATGCTTGTATATGGGGACCTAGCAGTGTCAAGTGAATATTTCATCACTTAGTTGATGCTTGGTTTGACAAAATAAAATTTAATTTTATTAATTTATAAGAATTAGAACTTTAGGGACTGAATTTGAAGCTTAAACAAATATTGAACACCTTTTGCATTCTAATGTTAGGGACTGATTTGCACGGTCAAATGAAATATTTTTTTGTCACTCAACTTCTTTTTCTAATTCAATACTTTCATTTTGACTTTATTTGATATTTAAATTGGTAGTTTATTCTGGTTGCCTGGATATGTGGTTCTTAAAATGTTGAGGAAAGATTTCATTACTTATTTGATGCTTAGTTTGGCAAAATAAAAAAAATATTTAAGAAAAACAATTAAGCGATAAGGGACCAACATTGAAATCGAAACAAATATGATGCATTAGGGTAAATATGCAACATGACTTTGGTTGGTGCGAGTGGTATGCGAGCCAACATATGAAAGCTGACTATTACGCTCTAACAATGCATGAAGCAGATTTTGATGGGGGAAAGTAGTCATTCCCGATTGCATTGGAAGCATTACGATAAAAGCTTAATGATGAGGTGACATGTGTTCACGTGGGAAGTGTTTGGCGATTTCTTTTTCTTTTTTTCTTATCCTCTTTCCTTTTATTGGGATTCATGTTGCTCTATCAAAAATAAATATGCCTACTATTTTATTTTTGTTTCAAGTTTTGTTCTTATTTTTTTAATTGCTATTTTTTCTGCTTTAAATCTTTATTTTTGTTCAATTTCATCATTCAACAATGAGTTAGTTGGGAATTGTGCTTCATATATTTTTTAGTGCATTGATTCTAGTCTCATGACTAGGGTCTTAGGTTTGAAATGTTAATTCAGATTAACATTGACTTTTTTTTTTCTTACATCGATTAATTTCATCCTTCAACACTAAATTTGTTAAAAATTAAACTTTGTGGTTTCATTCACCTTCCTTTTATGAGGTTTCCCAATCTCATATTCTAGGTTATTGGCCTGATGAGTTAGATTGGATTGACTTGAATACCTTTTAGGTTATTCTTTTTAGATTGAATATTTTTTTGGCTTTACCCTTCAACATTTTGTTTGTTTGAGTTTCATACTTTTTGTTGTTGTGCCTTTTATTAGGTTATCTTGTTTGCATAATCCGACTGACAAGGTTTGTAGGCCTAGCCTGAGTTCGCTATTTTTAAATTTTTTTAGGTTCATTTTGTTGACTATTTTTTTTATTTCATCCTTATATATTTGAGAATTTGGTATTGTTATGTCTTTTTATTTATTTTCTAAGAGATTATTTTGATCTCATGACCTGGATCACGGGTTTATCATTCTAACTGGAGTTTACGTTGGTTATTTTTTTGTCATTTTTATTGTTATTTTTTAATTTTATCATTTAGCTTTGAGTTGTCTAGAATTAAACTTTATATATATATATTTTTTTGGCAAGCATTCTTTTTATATGCAGTTTATTGTGATCACAATTCTTTTTTAAATTTAATCCATTTATTATCATTTTTTAATAAAATTATTTTATCAGACCTGATCATTTCATCATTTAGCTTGGACAGATTTTATTTATTTATTTATATATACACTTAAAACCCAAGCTGAAACTGAACCTAAAGTAAATTTGGATCGGGTTTTAATACCCAAATTTAATTCAAAACCGAACTATTTTGGGCTGGGTTCAGTTTGATTGTTAACCCGAATAATACTCACCGGGAACGACTCAATTCCAGCACATGGATAAACCCACAAACCGTAACCAAAGGGAACCGGACCAACAGAAGTTGTAGCCCAACATTATAGGGAAACAGAGGCTTCACAGTTCGCAGGTAACTTTCGGTCTCTTCGTGTTTTGTCTGCTCTCCGTTCTCTTCTCTTTTTCTCCCCCTCTACTCTTTGAAGCCACCCGCTATACCGGTTCACCTTATCAAACCTTTCTCTCGCTTTCGAGTTTTAACATTATTTCAGGTTCTCTTTGGCCCCTTCTTTTGTTTTTGGATTTTACCCTTTTTTATATTTTCCTTCTATGTGGAGTACATTTTGTTTAGTTACGAAATCATCATCTTTTTTAATGTTTGCTTTGTGATGTTCTTTCTTTTTAAAAAGTTTTGAGTATTTTATTGTTTTTTATTTTATCAGGCATTATAATGGGTAGTTGCTACTTTTTAATAATATTGGATCATTGATAAAAATGTGATGATTTTGGTTTCTTTTTTTTATATAGAAAAAATGGGCTATTTTTATTATTGTTGTTGTTGATGTCAATGTTGGTTGATTAAGTAATATTTTGTTGAATTTCTGTAATGGGAAATTTCAGTTATGTGTTTTAAAGGGTGGGTTTAGGGTTTATTCTCTTTGGGTTATGCTATTTGGATCCGATGAATGTCACTATTCGCTTTAAATATTCAATTTTTTCAATTCGTTTTTGAAAAATTTTAGAATTTATTTCAGTTGTTGTTGACTATCAGAGTCTCTCTGACAATGTTGCTGTACTTATTTTCGTGAAAATGTGGGTGCATTACATATCAAGCGCATATTTGTTTTGTTTTTTTGTTCTTTTTTCCCTTTGGTCATGAGAGAATTTTCCCAATAGTTGTACAATGGAAACTGTCAATTCCATGTTGTGGATTACACGCTTTGTTTGAATTTTTTTCTTACTGTAATTCCAAGAACATCAGGAAATTATTCATTTCCTTGCCCCAGTACTTATATAACATGATTATTTAAACCTTTTAATCATGTTCTTTAAGGTATAGAAATGCTGTTTCATTGACATTGTTGCATTCTCTTTTGCTATCCATCAGAATGGCATTACAAACAGCGAGCAACCCAACTCTTCCCAGTGCCCAAGTGGTTGGAAATGCTTTTGTTGAGCAGTATTACTATATTCTTCTCACCTCACCAGAATCGGTCCATAGATTCTATCAGGATTCAAGTGTGCTAAGCCGGCCAGATGCTAATGGTGTAGTGACGTCAGTGACAACAATGCAAGTGAGTTTCTTGGTGTAGTAGTCTTTCCATTAGCAGATACATATCCTCATAGATTTGCTGTTGATAGTTTTCGGTTGTTAATGATCCACAATGTACATGATCTTCATCTCATATCAAGGTGGCTGTTTGAGGGCTAGCAAATGGTTTAAAATGATTTTACAAAAAGTGATGTGGCAGACACGAGAAGATTGATGTATCTCTTGATAATTTGTGTCTGCTGTCAGCCTCAAATCTGTCTAATTGCTATATGTTTACGTTGCCTCTTATTTCTATCATACATGTAAAGTTACATCTGATCTGCTGATAAATTGCAATGATGTTGCCAATATTAATTGCTATGAGAAAAAAAATTGACCTTCTACATTGGGTAGATTCTAACAAATTTCTTTTCTGCAATCTTCGGCTATTACACGATTGTAATACTCAGGCACTTTCAAGATTTCATTTTGTTGGATTATTGTCACCTCATACATAACTTGTAAAAGTTTTCCTGTCTGAAATGTAATGAGACCCATGAGGAGTCAGCTGCATAATAGTGATGGGTTGGAGTTTGTTCCCTTTTTCTTATTGTCAGATTCATCTAATCTCACAATCATTGCTTGTAATTTATTTTTAACTGATCTGTTGTATTCTTTTTCTAAGAATGTATGGATGAAAAATGTTTCAATTTTTTACTTCTTGAGAACTAACAGCGTTATCTGAAAAGAGATTATTTTCCTTGGAACAGGGTATCAATGAGAAGATACTTTCCTTGGATTTCAAGGACTGTAAGGCAGAAATCAAAACAGCAGATGCTCAGATATCTTATAAAGACGGGGTTACTGTGCTAGTAACTGGATGCTTCACGGGCAAGGACAACGTGAAAAGGAAATTTGCTCAGTCATTTTTTCTCGCACCACAAGACAGTGGTTATTTTGTCCTAAATGATGTTTTCAGGTATGTGGATGACAATGAATCATTGGAAAGTCATCTTGGTCATGGTGTTGATAGCAACCCAATTGTCCCCTCAATCCCAGATCAAGGTAAGATTTAGTATTCGCTCAATTTTGCATTGGCTGTTATTGTTTCTTTGATTTATTTTCTGTTTTACTATGAACTTCCTAACATCATGAGATTTTTATTTTTTTCAGAGCCCACTCATGTTCCTGATCCTTCTGCACCTGACCCATTACCTTCTGTTGTGGAAGAACATAAAAAACTTGCTGAGAAAGCTAATGAATCATCAGACCATGAGAAACAACTAGTTAATGACAGAGAGATCATTGTGGAAGATCTTTCAGATGAGAATAATGTTCCTGTAGTTGTTGAATCAGTTTCGTCCATGATCCAAGAGGATGCTCCAAAGAAATCTTATGCATCGATTGTGAGTTTATAGCCAGATATTTTTAATTCACGGTTTTGAAAATTAGAAGGATAGCATGTTTGATAATTCTTGTTGTAGGTTAAAGTGGCGAAAGGGAGCTTGCTGCCAATAAAAGTTTATTTACCTGCTAATACTACAAAAATGGTTCCTAAGAGAACTGAGAGCCAGTCAGAAAAGTCAGTGGCACCTGTCCTTGAGCCTGAAACATCAGTGCCAAGCAGCAATGATGCCCCTGAAACTAGCAGTGCTCAAGAGGAAGGTATGTAGCTGAGATAATGATGTATCACGGAATTTGGGATTAAGTCTTTGTTGTATGTCAAGTATTTTTTTTTTTTTTTAAGTGTATTCTCTAGTAACCACTTTCCACTCACAGTTGAAGGGCACTCCATTTATATTCGAAACTTGCCCTTTAACTTGACGGTTTCTCAACTTGAGGCAGAGTTTGAGAAGTTTGGACCAATCAAGGAAGGAGGTGTCCAAGTCAGATATAATAGGGTTGGTTCCAATCACATTGCAGACCCATTGTCTTTTGCTTTGTTCTACTTACCTAAAAATGATTTGTTGGCTCTTTGTTAATATATTTGTTCTGTCAATACAGCAACAGGGATACTGTTTTGGTTTTGTTGAATTTCATTCCCCAAACTCCATGAATAGTGCAATTGAGGTTTGTCCATTCTTAGTCAAAGTTATTTTTAGTTTTTGGAGTATTTCTGTTATTATTAGATGTTGCATGGTAATTGTTTTGATTCTTGTGGTATTTATTTTCTGTCAATCTCATGCCAACATATTTTTCTTCAACTCATTCACTTTATAAAGGGTCTTATGTTAAAAAAATCTGATTTCTTTCGCCCTTTTTTATTGTTGTGTACAGTGTCTTCTGGTGTTGTTTTGTATTTCCTGTCTTGGTTGCTTGCATTACCTAGCCCTTTCTCACTTGACTTGTGCAGCAGTAGTTAAACACAGAAAAAAAGGTCAAAGGAATTTAAGGTTGCTTTAGCCTGGAAAAGGATATAGCTCTGGTCATGATTAACAGAACACAATATTCTATGTTACATACTTAGGTGAAAACAAGAAAATATGCAAATATTTTGGGGTATAGAAATGGGAATTATTAATGGATATTGTGGTAGTCAGTTACCTTCAAGCCTAAGAGTTTGGAGCTGTATGATCTTTCACATTATATTAAACTTGTAGCTTGGTTGGGAATCTTGAATTGGAGTAAACATGTTCAAATAAATATCAATTAATTTGACTGAACTCAAAACCTTCGAGGTATAGTGCAATGGGATGGGGAATCAGTCACTAAATTTAAGGTGGAGTTCATCTGCAGAGAAGGTGCTTACTGGTTAGAGAACATTTGGCATGAGATTTTGTTCCTTCTCATAAAATACTATTAATAGTGCTACCAACAGGCTCTAAGCATCACGCAGTCCTTCATACATTTGAGCTGGAGAGCCAGAAACATTTAAGCTTTGTCAATGTGCTGTCTCTGTCTTCACTTTTTTGAAGCAATGCAAGGAATATTCAGATGGAGGTTAAGCTGCTGCTCATTGTTTTCTGCATTTGAATAGCTGCTAGAGGGAAAAACTGAGTATTGACTAGGATACGAGCATTCCTTTTATTTTTTGATGCAGGAAAGATTCAGTAAGCCTGCCTACTGGGATTGCTTGGTTAGCTAAGGTGTGAGACACTTAAAGATACTAGCATTGGTGATTGTATAATTAAACATCTCGGCTGTGTTCCTTTGAATACAGTTCAGACTTTGAACTGGTTGAGGTTCAAATACAATTAAGAAAAGTGTCTGGACTTGAACTGTTATGGTGATGGAAAAACAGCAGTAAGTCTTATAAAATGATTCCTGAGGTAGGCTTTTATATTACTTGGTGAAAAAAGAACATGGACAAAAGAGGTTTTCAATAATTACTAAGTTGGAACTAGAATGGTTTTGGGGATTCTAAGTTGCAGCATTTTGTTGGAAAGGATTGAGGAATAATTGGTGTATTTCCTAATCAAGGTAAGTTACTGAAGGGCAAACAATGTTACTGAAGAGCAAGGGTGAAATTTAGGGTGTGTTTGGGATTGTAGTAGCGGTGGCGGTTCAAAGTGCTTTTCGCTTAGAAATGTCAAAATAAAGTTTTTTTATTTTTAAAAAATCATTTTTGACATCAGCACATCAAAACGATCTGAAAACATAAAAAAAAAAGTTCATTTTAAGCATAAAAAAATTTCAAAATTTGAGGGAACGTAGTTTGCACCGCATTCCTAAACACACTCTAAGTAACAAGTTGATGTTTATTGTTGAGGAAATAAAACATTTTTTGCTGCGCAAGTAACTGGTGGATTTCTTGTGGCCTGGGCATAACCGATAGACAGGTCCCAAGTTCAAATCTCTTTCAAATTACCAAGCTATCAAAGATTACTGCATGTTTCTATTTTCTTATTTGCAATCAGAGGATAGGGACCTGATATAGTTGTAAAGTATAATTCATATAATCAGTAACTTTTATGTGCAATTGTGAGGTCAATTTCCTAAAAGAGAGAGAGAGAGAGATTGGTTGTGTGACTATAGCACTGCATTCCTTAGATAGTATGCTTGACTCACCCAACTTCTCTATTTGTCCACTCGGCATTTGCAAAAATGACCATTATTTCTCCTGTTAGCATAGCTTAAATCTCAAGTACATATGTATGGATCAATATCAGTTCTTGATTCTTGAATGTCAAGGTGGTCATTTAGGTTGCATTGACCTTTTAAGTTTGATATGATTTCTTAAACATATTAAGACTTTCAGATGAACTTTTATTTATACTAAGATCATCCTGTTTGTAAAAAGTTCATGCTAAGATTGTTTGTACTGTCAGAACTTCAGTTAATCTGTTAATTGTTTGGAACTTTAGTGAGAAAAATATTCAACTATGTTTTGTTTCAAAATTGATAATTAGATAGTGTTTCCTTAATGGAAATTATTATTCAGGCTTCACCTATGACTATCGGGGGGCGTCAAATAGTTGTTGAGATGAAGAGAACTAATACTCGAGGTAAGTGGGAAGTTTTATTCTGCTCTTTCATTTGCTTAGTTGAACTTTTCAATTTTCTACCTAGATCCAATGCAATAATTGAAAGATAAATGAAAGAAAGAAAAATGATGTTACTATGTCTACCTGCCAGGAATTTTGCTATCTCCCTGAGTTCTCATTTATAAATTATCATGGACTCAAATATATATCTTACTAATGTTTGGATGCTATTGATCTTGCAGTTGGTAGCGGAAGAGGTAATTTCTCTTATGGTAGGGCAGGGTTTCGAAATGACAGCTTCAGGGGCCGTGGGAACTACGGTGGTGGCAGGGGTTTTGGTAGAAATGATAGAAGCCGGGGTGAGTTTTCTGGTAGGGGAAGGAGTTCAAGTGGTCAAGTTGAAGGTTATCAGCAAGGAAGAGGGAGGGGTGGGCGTTCAAGTGGAGTAAAGCATGATGTTATTTCCTCATAACACGCATTCTATTGATATTGGAGGCAAAATTTTGGTATGGTCGGTGCCTAGCAACAACGATCAAGCCTCAAAGTCCCAGAGTAGTTGAGTTACATGGTCAGTGCCTGGTAGTTAAAGAAATCTCGAAGTCTGCTTTTATCTTAGGAGCTTGCAAGGAAATAAACGGTGGATTCTGGTAGGAGTACAAGTAGGCATTTGTCATTGTTTAGAGTCTCTCCGATGATTACGAGGCGCAGGGACAAGAATTCCCCCCAGGTAGCATGCAAGTTTAAGGATGAGAAAATCAATCTCAAATGTTTTAGAAACTTTTGATGTTAGCTCTAGTGGAAGATGCACAGCACAGTAGTAGTAATTGGTGGTTTGTAATGACCAAAACATTTCCAGTGGATTGGCTAAGTTAGGAGAATACCTTTGTGATCTTTTTCACATGGACATGATTGCTGATGACTCTCTGGTGTTGCGTACAAGGTTTTGAAAGAATTTGGTTGGTTTTAAGTGCACGAAATGGTGTGTTCCGTTTTTCTTTCCTTTGTTAATTACACTATTATTTATTACTAAGATCTCTTTCATGTCTGGATCAGAAGGGTTTGGCGGCGGTGGGGTTAAAATGTTGTTTTTTCTTTAGAATTTATTTATTTTTTATTTTTTTCCCGTTAATTTTAAAAAATTGAAAAAATATATATTTTAATATCTTTATGAAAAAAAGAAGTATTTTAAAATGAAATATTGGCAAACCTGCAATTATAAGAAGAGATTCTTTTGTCACTTGTCGGATAAGGAAGCAAGCTCTCTGTTGCTTTATCTGCTGTAGCCTGTGACTGAGATGTGGTTTGGTGATTGGATAATGGCTACGCGGCATATTTTTATAATTTTTAGTTTGTCTTTCATGCACCAACAATTTTGTAAATTTCAATTACATCCAAAATATTCTTTTTTATTTCAATTAAACCATTTTATCTTGTGTATTAAAAACAAAAATATAATTCACATTGCAATGTTTCCTATTAGAATTCTAATGCTCAAAAGGCCAATTTGATCCGAATTGAGTTGATATCTATTTGCATTGATACAAGTGTGTGTGTGTGTATATGGATTAGATATAGACATCCAAAACCCTTATAAAATTATAATTAATAGTATATAGATATTATTAATTTGATCTGAAATCTAACCCCAAGTTTAAATATCAATGTTAAATATACATGTGTGTTATATCTTTATAGTTTTGAAACCGAATTGACCCAAGCGAGCCCTGGTTAACTTGCAAAATTCACAACTTGGTCATAACCATGATAATCATACAGAAGGCAAATCATAAAAATATTTGAAACTCAATTCTTAAATAACTCAATGTTTAAAGACAAAATTTTTTTAAAAAAAATCAATCTAAAAAAAGATGAAAAAAAAGGTTTAAGTCACCCGGGTAAACCAACTAAACTTGCAATATGATTCATGAGAATAAGATAACCATTTAGAAATCAAATCAAAATGAGTTATGAAACTCAATTGAAAAAGGATAAAAAAAATTATTCTAGGTCAACCCAAGTTAGTCTATGAGACAGGTATAACCTAATCAAAAGAAAATAAAAAAATAAATTATAAAGCTCAATTCATAAACAATTCAATGTATAAGAATGAAATTAAAAAAACAAATCATTTAATAAAAAAGAAAAAAACCGAAGTAAACCTGCATTCCCATGACCCACATCATGAAACTAAGATAGCCTCATAAAAAGTAAATGAAAACAATTATGAAGCTCAATTCTCAACCAACCCAATATTGAAGGATGAAATTGAAAAACAAGTTAATAAAAATATAAATCAAAAGAATGATAACCAAATTTGACACTAAAATAAATTAACAACATGTTTTAATAATTTGGAGCGTGTAAGGCGTAAAAACCGATGAAAGGAGAGAGGAAAAGTAAGAAAAAATAAAGCTGTATTGGAGCTCCCATATTGACACGCAGCATCCCATAAGATAACCACCACCGAGACGAATTCAACAACATTAATCCCTAAAGTGTGTGGGGATCTCATTCAAAGGTTGGAAGAAGGTTCACATTTTTTGCTGCATTAAAATATTTATAAATAGTTTAAAATCAAAACTATTTTTTTTTAACTTAAACCAGTTTAACACAATCAAAATACTAAAATATTAAGAAACTAAAACGGAATTTGTAGAGTATACACCGACAAAAGCATATAAATTGGAAGTGAAATGTGAATTTAAATCAAAATAACAAACTATTGAGAAAAAAAAAAGGAATTTATGGTGCTTGCATTGACAGGAGCGCATAAATTAGAAGTAAAGTGTGAATTTAAGAAGGTTTTAATGGCTGTTCTAGAACTTCCAGCTAGAAAATAGAGTGCATGGCTCTAAGGACTTTGGTGAGGGTCTTATTTATGGCCCAATAAATGCATTCCACAGGAATTTAAAA
>Ga0325410_1008668_pt1 | contig 10993 bp, 8 predicted proteins | sample PopdelMetagenome_16_FD_206182 | JGI IMG/M metagenome (GOLD analysis project Ga0325410, IMG submission 206182) | Populus deltoides microbial communities from Bellville, Georgia, United States - Xylem-PdIQD-R3 | ecosystem: Host-associated > Plants > Phyllosphere > Stem > Wood/Secondary xylem...
TTTTCTTTTCTGTTCTTTTCTTATCTTTTCGTTTTTTTGGACGTACGTTGCGCTTCTAAAAGAGGGTTACTTGCGCCTATTATTAACATTAACATTAACAAATACTCTAATACGTATAGCAGTTTTTTTTTTTCTTTTATTTTTTACATGTTTTTTTTTCTTTTTTTTAACCTAAAATTGACTTTTTATTTTTTTTAAATTTTTTTTTCAAAATTATCTTTACTTTTTTTTTAAATATTGAGCTGGTTAAAAATTTAACTATGTAGTTTTTTTAAAAAAACATTTTGAATTGCTGTAATATTCTCATAAATTATTTTTTTATGATTTTTTTTCAAAATGATCTTTGTAGATTTTATTTTTTTATATTAAGTTGATTAAGAATTTAGCTTTGTAGTTTAAAAAAAAAACAATATGAATTGCTACAGTGTTTTCCCTATATAGTTTTTGTTTTGCTGTAATGTTTCCCCACATATTTTTTTAAAAAATTATCTTTATCAAATTTATCTTTTCAATATTGAGCTGGCTGATAATCTAGCTTTAGCTTTCCCCACATGTTTTTTATTTGTTTTTTTTTTCTAAAATTGTCATTTTTTACATATTTTCTTTTTTTTGTTTTGTTTTTTTCAGAATTATTTTTGTTGATTTTATTTTTTTTACTATTAAGCTGGTTGAAAATTTAGTTTTTTAGTTTTTTTTTTAAAACACTATAGTTTTCTCCACGTGTTTTTTTTGTTTGCTTTCGTTTCCTTTTTTTACATGTTTTTTTTTATTTTTTTACCCAAAATTGACCTTTTTTTAAAAATAGTCTTTGTTAGTTTTTTTTATATATTGAGCTGGTTGAGAACTTAGATTTGTAGCTTTTTTCAAAAAAAAAAAAACAGCATGGATTGCTACAATATTTCCCTTACATGGTTTTTGTTTGGCTGCAGTGTTTTCCCCACATGTTTTTTTTTAAATTATCTTTGTCAAATTTATTTTTTCAATATTGAGTTGGTTAGAATGTAGCTTTAGTTTTAGCTTTCCCCATATTTTTTTTTATTTTTTAAAATTTTTCTCAAAATTGTCTTTCTTTTTATATTTTCTTTTTTTTATATAATTATTTTTGTTTATTTTATTTTTTTATTATTGAGATGATTGAGAATTCAGTTTTATTAAATTATAATTATGTTATTATATTATATATTATTAAATTATAATTATGTTATTATATTATATATATACCTCGCTTGCTTTCCCAATTGTCTCGCTTTTCTTTTCAGGTTTCAAAAAAGCGACATCATGATTTTGGTTTTTTAAATGCTTTGAAGAATGACGCTGTCATTTTTTCTTTCTCTGTAATTGCGTCTTCTTTTCCTTCTATAAAGTTTATAGAGTTGAGGGAATATTAATTTATTTGATATGTCATCAGTTTCAAGATAATTAAAAGGACATGCAAAGAGGCAATAAACTTACACGTCTTCATGTTTTCATTATTTCCTGTTCTGTTTTAGTTGGCATTTCTATTTTGGTTAGTGTAGTTGGCAAGCACTTCTAATTGTTTTGTTGCATGCGATAGTTCTTTAGCAATTCAATTCTCTCGGCTCCCAGCTTTCTTATGATATTTAAAGGTATGTTTTTGTGCAACTTTTGTTTGTTGAGGGTTCGGGTGGGATATGCTTTTGTTTTTGTTAGTGCATACCAATTATAATTTGTTAAGTTTTCCTCTGCAGTTCGGTTTTTTCTTTATCATATCATCTTTCAGGAGAGGACTTAGACTTTAAAGTTAGATTATTTTTCTGTCTGTTGCTTTTTAAGACTGTGTTGTGACAAATAACTATGCTCATGTTGCTGTCTGCATCTTAAATTATTGTGCATGGGCTATGCCCCATCATTTTCGACGTAAGAATATTTTTATTTCATTGAACATCAAGTATCTTCGCCTTTGTGTTTGATTCTACAATTTAGCGGTGCATCCTTTGTTTCTATTTTCATCGTCGCCATGTTCTTCAAAAACTCTTTAGAGATACCAAGGCATATCACAATTAAAAAACTGAACTTCAAATATGATAGTGGCTATCTCAATTATTATTCGTTGAACACAAAATAATTCATGTCTTCGAGTGTGTTTGGCAGTGTGGTAGCGGTTGCTTTTCAAATAGTTTTTCATGCCAAAATACATGTCAATAATATTTTTTTATTTTTTAAAAATCATTTTTAACATCAGCACATCAAAACGATCTAAAAAGTACAAACCGCACTCAATTTTAGCAAAAAAAAATTTAAAATTTAACGAAACGCAAACTGAAACGCACAGCCAAACATGCTCTTCATTCAGATTATAGACATACAGGCTATTGACCTAAAGAAATTGGAACATTAAGGGAAGCAGGTTCTGTCTTGCTAAAATCTTGCGAAAATCACGGGGAGGCACTGCGAAAAACAGAGACAACAGGGGAATCAAACTATGAGTAATTGAATTGTTTAATTTTCTCTATCAGTAAACACAACTAATAAAGAAATAAGTATTAATGGCTGCACAAAAAAAAAATCCCAGAGATTAACTTAGATTTAATTAACATCTCATGAACAAGATGTGGATCATGTTATGTATTCAAACTATCACCACATAGAGCCCCAACTTTCTTAGGGTCATAGTCAACACAAGACTGAAGAAAAAAGCCTCATTGCGATCTTTGAACCTCTTAACAAATAACCTCGAATTGCTACAATTAATCATTCATTAACACTAAACCAAAACAAAACCAGTGCCAATCGTTGTAAATTTTTTTCCCCTTCTTCAACACCAAGAAACATCGTAGAGGTTACATTAGTATACGAAATAAATAAATGGTTAGAAACACACAAAAATCAAGATACGATTGTTACATCTTCAAAAAGAAACTGATTAATTCTACATTATTACACACCTGAGATACCAAGATCATAACCAAAAATCAGACCTCCTGTTGCTGCAAAAAACTAGACCAAAGACTCTTGTATATATTTTTTTAAAAAGACATAATACTCTTAGATCTTAATTTTTTTTATATTTTTTATGCAAAAAAAAAAACCTATAGCGTATGTTTTTGTTTTTTTTTTCCTTTTTCTTTTTATACTTTTACTGTGGACTGTACAGTGTAGTCCACAATGAAAAAAATGATGCATTTAGTTTCTTTTTTTGTTCTTTTTTTGTTTTGTAATTGTTCTTTTTATTTAGTTTCTTAATATTAAATTTTTTCTGTTTAATTATCAGACTTTCATGACATGGATCTCAGGTGTGACGGGTTAACCCAGTTGATTCAGATTGTTTTTCTTTTTCCTCATTAGTTTTGTTCTTAAGATTTCATCTTTTAATATTGTATGCAATCCACGGTGAAAAGACTGATGGCTTTTTTTTTCTTTTCAATTAACTTTTTTTTATTTAGTTTGTTGATATTAAATTTTTTTCTATTTAGTTATCAGACTTTCATGACACGGATCTCAGATTTGACGGGTTAACCCAGTTAATTCAGATTTTTTTTCTTTTTCTTCATTAGTTTTTTTCTTCATGTTGATTTTTTTTAATTAATCTATTTAATTATCATACTTTTATGACACAACCTTGCAGCCATACCCATATCCAAGACTATTGGGTTTGGTATTATAGTCAGACCTACTTAAACTTGGATCATTCAAGTTTAATGTTATTATAAATATTAGATTTTAGCTTTTTTAATATTTTTTATGTAAAAAAATTGACCTGCGGCATCAATCTATTATAGGTCAAGCGATGGTGGTGCAAGAGCTATCTAGATTGCAACAAGCCACTCTCTAGACTGCCTAATAATTTGCGATGCATGGAGCATGACTATCCAACCTCTGCACCGGTTCCATGGTTCAACTACCATATATACGAAGACAACCTTGCATTTTCAAAAGTTTTAAGCGATTTTTCCCCATGCTTTTATTTCATTATTAACTAAAACACTTTTTAATGTCTTTTAGGTTCAAAATTAATTGCATCGTCAGCGATGGTCAAGATGTCATGAACTTTCTTCTCTCCGGCAAGACAGCTGAGTACTTTTTCAATGCTTCAGCTCATCATTTGGTGTTCGACAAAAAATTCACTGATCCATTTATTGTTCCATCTCAAATGATTGAGAAATTAAACAAAACAAAAATATTTCAGCTTCGATTTGGAGCCTACAAATCTGTACTCAATAGATATGAAATATATGTTTGCAACATCTTTGATGACATTGCAACTGAAGCATCTATTAACCCGACTAGCAACATTAAAGTTGCTGACGCAACAGGCCCGATAGCCACTGATTATGGAAGTTCCATACCTGTCACCCTTCCAACACCAAACCTTGCAGATCCCTTGAATGTCGATCAGTCTCAAATTCAAACTCCAGCTTCACAGCAGCACACCTCTCAGCAAAAAGACACGTTCCATGATAGTTGTCATCCCCAATCAAAAAGAGCATTAATCTTCAATGATGTTAGGCCGCACGACAGGTTTGGTTCGCTTGCTCACACATAAAAATTATTCATGTATTATGCCATAAATTTCTCATCCTACGTGATGCTCCTTCAACCATGATAAAGTTTTATTTGTTATTTCCCAATATAATGATGATGTACTAGCCGAGGCCACTGTCTCATTTGCTTCATATACATTCCTTTAACAATTATTGCTTGACTGTTCTGCGAATATATAAATGATTTTCCCTTTCATTCTTAATATGTTATTCAACATCTAAATATCATACCATTATCTCATAATTACTCTATATTCATTCCAATGACAGTTATTACCCATTATCTCATAATTACTCTATATTCATTCCAATGACAGTTATTACTTGAGTGTTCTACTAATAAATAAATGGTTTTCCTTTTCATTCTTAATTCGTTCCTTTTTCTTATTGTTTATACTTGCCATTGCTTAAGTACTTCCTTTTAATATATGATTCAGCACCCAACTTTCCCAGCCAAGACCCTTGAAAGATTATGCAGACTCATCAAAGAAACGTCTTTGCAAAGATGACGACGATCCTACACCAGGACTTCCAAAGAAGCAACGCCTCTCCATTTCATCACCTGAAAAGGTATGCATCTACAAACCACCTCTTTGTTGAACAAAAAATAATTCAATCACAATCAGCTATATCATTCTCACTTTCTAATTGCCTTCCCATCATTCTCACTTTCTAATTGCCTCCCCTTCTTTATCAACTCATATATTCAGCAACAATTACATCTTTATTTCTCATTTCTAATTTATCTTCAAGAATGTTTAATGTTTATTGCTTTATGAAAAATTTACAGCTTACAGTTACATTTATCTTTTGTTGTTGGAAAAAAATTAGCATTCAGTTAATCAATGCTTCCTTATCCAACATCGCAAGCTTATTGGACATCTTCATCATCTGCTTTGTTAATACAACCTGCCGCTCATTGACGTCCAATTCTCTCTATCTATATGTATAAAGCATAAAATATTTAACTCTAGATATTTTTGTTATACTTGAATTTAACTATCTTTACTTAACTTTTGCAACTAATTTTATGAATGTAATATCTTTTGCTATATAACATTTCTATTAATAGATAAATGTTTATCATAATAATTAAAATTAAATTTCACTTAAAACACCCGCAGCATCGCGCGGGTATCAAATCTACTTAACAATATCCAAATGGTGTGAGGGAATCACTGTTCCCCCACACCTAAATCACTGTGGATTACAACAGTAATCCATAGTGCTTTTCTCCCTCTCTTTTTTTGCACTTTTTCAATTTTTTTCACTTTTTTGTTTTTTTCACTTTATTTTTTTTTGCATGTTTTTTTTTCATTTTTTTTCTTCCCAAAATTATCTTTGTCAATTTTAGTTTTTTAGTATTGAGCTGATTAAAAATTTTGCTTTATAATTTTTTTCCTTTAAAATACTGTGGATTGCTACGGTGTTTTTCCACATGGTTTTTCTATTTTATTTTTTTATTTTTCAAAATTATATTTGTCGATTTTATTTTTTTAATATTAAACTGATTGAGAATTTAGTTTTGTAATTTTTTTATTTAAAACATTGTTGATTGCTACAGTTTTTCTCCATGTGGTTTTTTTTTGTTTGTTTTTTTATGATTTTCTTCAAAATTATCTTTATCAATTTTATTTTTTAATATTGAGCTGGTTAAAAATTACAGTTACAATATGTGAGGTAAGCACTGTAGCTTTCCTCGCATATTAGTGTGGTTTGCTACAGTGTTTTTTCCTACATGGTTTTTTTTCTTCTAAAATTATCTTTGTTAATTTTATTTTTTTGATATTAAACTGGTTAGAAATTACAATTAAGTAATAAGCTAAATGGTGTGGAGAATTCACTGTTCACCCACACCCAATGCATTGCGGATTACAATAGTAATCCACAGTGCATTCCTTTTTTTTTTTTTACTTTTTTGTTTTTTTTTTCAGCTTTTTTTCCCAAATTTTCCCTTTTTTCTTTTTTCCAAAATGACTTTTCTTTTTTTCCAACTTTCCCCTTTTTTATTTTTTTTTCAAAATTATCTTTGTCGATTTTACTTTTTTAATATTGAGCTGGTTAAAAATTTCGCTTTGTAATTTTTTTCCTTTAAAATACTGTGAATTGCTACGGCGTTTTCCCACATAGTTTTTTCTTTTTTATTTCTTTTTTATTATTTATAATTTTATTTGTTGATTTTATTTTTTTAATATTGAGCTGATTGAGAATTTAGTTTTGTAATTTTTTTTCTTTAAAACATTGTTGATTGCTTACAGTGTTTCTCCGCATGGTTTTTTATTGTTTTGTTTTTTTGATGATTTTCTCTGAAATTAAATTTTTTAATTTTATTTTTTAATATTGAGTTGGTTAAAAATGACAGTTACAATATGTGAGAAAAACACTTTAACTTTCTTCGTAAATTACTGTGAATTGCCATAGTGTTTTTTCCCACATGGTTTTTTTTCATTTTCTTTTGTGTTTTCTTTTTTTGTAATATTTTTTTCCAAAATTATTTTTGTCATTTTTATTTTTTTAATATTAAGTTCGTTAGAATTTAACTTTGTAATAAAGCTTAATCATGTGGAGAAAGCATTGTAGCTTTCCTCACAAAACACTATGAATTGTTATAGTGTCTCTCAACATGGTTTTTTTTCCTTATGATTTTTTCAAAATTATCTTTGTCAATTTTATTTTTTTAATATTGAGTTGGTTGAGAATTATAATTATAAGTCATTACAAATAAGGCTAAATCATGTGGGAAAACACTGTAGCTTTCATCATAAAACATTATGAATTACTACAATATTTCCAACATGATTTTTTTTCCTATGCTTGTTTTTGTTATTTTTTTTCTAAAATTGAATTTGTCGATTTTTTTTTAATATTGAGTTTATTGAGAATTTAGCTTTGTAATTTTTTTTTCTTTAAAACACTGTGAATTGTTGAAATGTTTTCATATATGATTTTTTTTATGATTTTTTTCAAAATTATTTTTGTTGATTTTTTTTAATATTGAGTTGCTTAAGAATTATAATTACAATAAATCTAAATCATATGGGGAAAGCGTTGTAAATTTTCTCACAAAACACTGTGAATTGCTACAATATTTCTCTAAATGGTTTTTTTATGATTTTTTATAAAATTATCTTTGTCGATTTTATTGGAGAAAACACTGTAGTTTTCCTCACAAAACATTGTCAATTGCTACAACGTTTTTCTTCATGGGTTTTTTTTCCTTCCAAGATTATCTTTGTTGGTTTTTTTTTTTAATATCAAGTTGGTAGAGAAATTAGCTTTGTAATTTATTTTCTTTTTATTAAAAGAAAAGCTAAAAAATATGGAGAAAACAATCATTTTGTTTAGTCTCTAAGTTTTTGATCACCATTATAACTTTTTTTTTTCCATCATGAAATATTGGCTCCATCATACCTTTAATTTTTATTACTTATCTAGTGCTGGTTTACAATTATAACACTTTTAAGTACATTTGTTTTATAAGCCCGCAGCAGCGCACGAGCATGCCATCTCGTTTGCGTTATAATATGTTTTTTAAATTATCTTTTATTTAAAAAAAATAATGATTTTTATGTGTTTTTATAGTAATTATGATGAGTTGATTTTAAAAATAAAAAGTATATATTATTTTAATATATTTTCAATTAAAAATAATTTTATATCACAATACAAAACACATACAAAATAAATTGAGACTTTAGAAAAAGCATTTTCAATGTGAGGAAAAAAACATGTAAATTTGTTTTTAAATAAAATTTAAAAAAGATACTTGCGAAAAAATGATATAAGTAAAGTATCAAAAGTTCTTTAAAAAATATATCAATATGATAATTAACTAATTTAAATATTAATTATCATATTAATATATATTAACATATGTAAACATTAAAATTAAAAAGAAAAAACTAAAACAACTAAATAATCCATTATGGATGGTTAGATAATTAATGGTAGATTACAATAGTTTTTTTTTCATTATTGATTTTTTTCTTTTTAATTTAATTATTTAATGTTGTATTGATTGAGATTTAAAATTAATAATTTGTTTGTATTTATCTTTTATATAGTTATCAAGAACTTAGGAGTTAACTCGTTATTAGATTAGTGCCTTATATTTTGTTATTTTTAAGGAATTAAAAGTGAGGAGACCAAAATTAAAGGAAGTAAAAAATAGCTTGCCTTTTATTCTTATAAAAAAGGGGTCAAATGTTGCCCTTTTCTTCTATTTTTAGCTTTTCAATAATTGATTTTCTTTTCTTTTCAACTAGATCTTTTAATGTTGGGTTAATTAGAATTTGAAGTTGATAATTTGTTTTGATATTTTTTAATATGGTTATATCGATTATAAAATCCCATCTTTTTTTTTTGTGTACTTGGTTTCACAAAAAAATAATCTAATTTTATTGTCAAAGAATGAGTGAAAATGAGAGGAATAACATTATATATGGTGGAATATTTGAAGTCCCTTTAAAAAAAAAATTGACAGCGCCTTTGTGCCCTTTTTGTAAAAAAATATCTTTTTTGGTCCTTTTAGTTTTGAAATTATATTTTTAGATCCAAAACTTTATTTTTTTTTTAATTTTGGACTTTGAACTTAAGAGATGAAAGATAGTTGTTGAATTACAACAAATAAAAAAGAAAGTTGACAAACAATTATTTTTCAGCAACAAAACTCGTTGTTTTTAGTATTAATGAGTTCAATTTGCTTAGGGACGTTCCATTTAGGTCTTTGTTTCAATTTATCTTGTTCAAAATAATATATCGAACTTTGAAATTTATTTTGATTTGTGTTGATATTTTTTTTCATTTTTAAGCAATTAAATGGTGATTAAATATCAAAAATGGAGTTTTCCAAGTCCTTCAAATGTTTCCTAGCTGTTTTGAGCTAGAAAAATTAGGTTTTTAATTCTAAAGGACAATTGCCTGATTTTCCGGCGACTAGTAATAGGCAGAAATTGTGACAATAGGAAATGTGCAGCCTGTTATTTGTTTTATTAGGTGGGGTTTAGGGGTAATTATTTTTTATTCGGTTTGATTTTTATTAAAAAAAAGTAAATAAACTGAATTTTTTTTTAAAAAATCAAACCGACTGATTTCGGTTCGGTTCGGTTTTTTAGGATAAAAACCGGTTTGACTCGTTTTTTTTCCGGTTTGACTCGGTTTTTTCGGTTTAGATTCAATTTGGTTCGATTTTTTCGGTTTCAGGCTTATAAAACCGAAACCAAATCGAACCATTTAATTTTTTCAAAATTTTAATCGGTTTTTTTTTCACGGTTTGGTTTTTTCAGTTTTTTTATTTAATCGGTATTTTTGCTCACCCCTAATAAGGCTAAAAAAAAGAAAAGATAAGAAAAGAAAAGAAAAAAATAACAGGCCTAGATACATGAGCTATCCTAAACCTGCAAGTGGCTTTGTTTTGTGTTGATTTATTTTTTCCACCTTTATTTATTTTTCTTTCTAATATTCTCCTTCAACATTTTATTTGTTTTGATTTGATTATATATATATATATATTTAATTTTTATGTGATATAATTAAACAAAAATTTTTTTTAAAAAAGACAAGGCTATTACATGATGTTAAATCCATCTCTACACTAATGTATTATATAATAAAATAAAAAATAATTTTAAAAAATAAAACATGTTCGAATCTTAACCCCAGTTCATGACTTTGATGGGTTAGGTTATAAAACCCGAATCAATATAATATTTTATCATCTTAATATTAAAAAACATTATGTCATCTTTGGATTTTGGTTTTTTTTACTTCAAAATTCCCTTGGTTTTTTTAACTTCAAAATTAATCTCATTGCACGTATGTAGGCCTAAAACTTATGGTACTTTTATAAATGAAATTAATCTATGTCACTAGACCATTTCTATAGTTATTTGAAAGTACTATAATCATGGTGTCTTCAAAGTTATAAATTGTTAAATATTTTTATTTATTGTATTATAATAATTAATCTTATCACTCATTAATCTCGTAACACTAATACTATTGAATATTTTTATTTATCATATCATAATAAAGTTTATTTATCACTCGCTAGCTTACTTAATTATCTCGTAGTTATAATTATTACTAATAGAAATGTAGAATTACAACTCAAAAATACATTTTTATCAAAAAAAAAAGTTTTGTACAATTAAGAATAATTAAAAAAAATTGTTGTCATCAAAGAGAGAGAAAAAAAACTATTTAAGCTGTAAAGAAATCATTGTTCGAGTGATTACAGACTAATAAATATTTATAAAAAAAAATGGATGTTTTTTTAAATGAAACTACCACTAATATAATTATTAAAACTTCTTATAATTATTAATTATTATGTCTGATGCGAATGGGCAATTAATCAAGGGAAGGGGCAATAACAGCACGCTAATATGGGTGGAGAGTGTAGAGCACGTGGCAAGCAATAAACCAAAGGGATACGTCACAACAACTTGAAATAAATTCCGACAAAATCGAGTTCCTGCTTTAAATAAATA
>Ga0325410_1008670_pt1 | contig 10991 bp, 13 predicted proteins | sample PopdelMetagenome_16_FD_206182 | JGI IMG/M metagenome (GOLD analysis project Ga0325410, IMG submission 206182) | Populus deltoides microbial communities from Bellville, Georgia, United States - Xylem-PdIQD-R3 | ecosystem: Host-associated > Plants > Phyllosphere > Stem > Wood/Secondary xylem...
CGGGCGGAAATGGTTCCGCGACGTGGGGACGATCCGTCCGGGGATTGATTCTGTTTACCGCATGCGCGCTGGCCGGTTGCCACCGGCCGCCGCCCGAGCCGACGGTGACGCGGGCCTGGGTGCGCCTGCCCGCGGTATCCGGGCGGCCGGCCGCAGCCTACTTCACGATCCATGGCGACCGGACGACGGAACGGCTGGTCAAGATCGAGAGCACGCTCGCGGCTCATGCGGAGATGCACGCGTCCATGAACGGCGGCATGGCGCCGCTTCCCGCGGTGGAGGTGCCGGCGGGCGGCACCGTCGCCTTTGCGCCCAACGGTCGCCACGCGATGCTGTTCGGCCTCGACCCGGTGGTCACCCCCGGCACGGCGGTGCCGCTCCGCTTCGGCTTCGCCAGCGGCCGCACGGCGGAGGCGGAGGCGAAAACGGTGCCCGCCGGCGGCGACGCGCCCTATTGATGCGGGGCGCCCATCCCGTCCGCGCCCTGACCCCGGCCGAGCGCACCATCGCCATGGGGATGTTCGGGCCGGCGCTGGATGGGGATCGGGTGCGGGTGCATCGCGCGCGCTGGTGGCCGCTCCAGCCGCCATCCTATGTCATGGCGCCCGACGGCGACCTTTGGCTCCATCCCGACGGCAGACTGTGGCGGGAGGATTATGCCGCGGCGCCCGACCTCGTCCGCCTGTTCGTGCATGAGCTGACGCATTGCTGGCAGGCGCAGCGCGGCGGCCGCTGGTTCCTGCCGCTCATGCGTCATCCCTTCTGCCGCTACCGCTACACGCTCGTGCCCGGCCGGCCGTTCGGCCGCTACGGGCTGGAGCAGCAGGCGGAGATCGTGGCGGACGCCTTCACCGCCCGCCGGCGGGGCCGGCCCTCGCCGGCGCACGAGGCGCTGCTCGCGCAGGCGGGGCTGGGGGGCCGACCCTTGTCCACCCCGTCGCCCTGAACCCATTCTCCGACGGCGGCGGATCAGCGCCCGAACCGCTCCCGCACGACGCGTTCCAGCACCGCCGCCAGGCCCTGGCCCCGATCGTAAAAGGCGTCGCGCAATGGCGGACAGGCATCGCGCAGCCGCTGGTACACCGCCCGGTCGCTCGCCATCGCGATCACCTGCTCGGCGTGGGATGCGGCGTCGTTCGTGCGCCCCAGCAGCACGGCGGGCGCCAGCACCTCGTGCGCGGGGACGACCGGGTTGGTCACCACCGGGCGCCCCGCCAGCACCGCCTCCACCGCCGTCATGGCGAGCCCTTCGGCGAAGCCGCTGGTGGTGGGCACGATCGCGGCGTGGCTGTGGGCGTACACGGCCTGGAGGTCGGGCAGCGACGTCCAGCCCCGCACGTCCACGATCCCCCCCAGCGCCGCCGCCTCCGCCCGCAGCACCTCCAGGTCCGGCCCGCGGCCGCAGATCGTCCAGCGCACCCGGCCGGGAAGCCGCGCTTCCACCTGCCGCGCCATGGCGAGGATGTCGAACACGCCCTTGGCGCGGTTGACCCGGCCGATGAACATGATGCGGAACACAGGCTCGCCCCAATCGGGGGCGGGCGGGATCGCCTCGAAATAGCCGCGCTCGAACTGGGCGCGCACCGGGTAGACCGGGCAGTGGCCGTCCGGGCACAGTTCGTCCACCTGCCGCTCCGCTTCCGGCGACACGGCCACCGCCGCCAGCGCTCCCATCGCGAAGAAGCCGGCGTCCAGCCGCTCCACCAGCCGCTTGGTCCGCCCGGCCGGGCGGAAGCCGTGGGGCCACAGCGTGTTGTGCAGCACCACCACCACCGCCATGCCCAACCCACGGAAGAGCCACAGGAGGTAGAAGGGCACGGCCCCCGAATCGATCACCGCCAGCGTGGCGCCGAACCGCCGCCCCGCCCGCGCAAGCGCCCAGGCCTGGCGCAGCTCCCGCCGGTGGTAGGACAGGCCGGCGCCGCCCGCCCGACGCGGCCGATGCTCCACCCGGAACCGCCCGTCGTCCAGGCGGCGCCCGTCCGGATGGGTGGAGATCATCAGCGCGTCCGCCCCGATCGCCGTCACGAAATCCGCGACCTGGCCCGAGAAGGTGATGGACGTCTCGCTCGGCAGGCGTTCGCCCCGCGCCCAGTGCGCATGCGCGTCAACCAGGTTGGCGTCGCCGCCGGACACGAACAGGATGCGGTCCGGCGTCATGCGCGCGCCGCCACCTCGACCGCGACCGGATGGCGGGCCGGGCCGGGTCGGCCGACCCGCAGGCCGAACACCGTGCGCCGCCCACCCAGCCAGCGCAGCACCGGCCGTTCGAACACGGCATGGAACAGGCCCGCCGCCAGCAGGGCCGCCGCCATCTGCCCCACCACCCGCAGCGCCCCGTGCGGGTCCGCCGCCGGCCATTGGCCGATCACGCCGCGCAACAGGGTGAACACGCTCAGGTGGAGGAGGTACAGCGAGTAGGAGATCGCCCCCAGCCAAAGGAACGACGGCCCCGGCCACCTCGGCTCGGTCGGCAGCCGCACCAGCAGGCCGAGGACGCCGGCATAGCAGAAGGCGCTCCCCATCGCCGTCGCGGCCGGCCCCGGCAGCAGAAGCAGGGCCACCCCGAGCACCGCCGCGGCGACCACGAACCGGTCGCCCCACCCCGCCCGCACCGCCCCGCCGAGCGCCATGCCGAGCGGGAAGGACAGGTTGAGCGGATGGAATACCAGGTCCGGCCAGGTGACGACGGCGCCGGCCGGCATGCCGTGCTGGATCAGCGACATGAGGCACGCCACCGTCCACGCCCCCATGAGGACGAACCCCGCCCGGCGATCCGCCAGCAGGATCCCGAACAGCAGATAGAACAGCAGCTCGTGCCGGAGCGTCCAGGCCGGGCCGACGAACGGGGGCCCTCCCGGCCAGATCAGCCCCTGGCGCCACAGCCAGCCGGCATCGGCATGGACCCGCACCGCCGGCTGCTGGAGCCGGTTCACTCCCCACGCGATCACCAGCACGACCCAGTAGGTCGGCCAGATCCGCACGAGCCGTCGCCATGCGAACGACGCCACCCTGTCCGGATGCCCGACATCGTTCCCGTGAACATGAACCATGATGAAGCCGGACAGGACGAAGAAGAAGCCGACGCCGATCACCCCCAGCCGGTCGGTCAGGTTCGGGTCGATCGGCACCGGACGCACCACATAGGCATGGCTCGCCATCACCAGGCAGGCAGCGAGTCCGCGGCCCGCCTCCACCCACCCGAGCCTGCCCGCCCCGTCCCGCATGGCCCCGCCTTGGCCGATGGGCAGCGGGCGCACAAGGGCGGCCCGGCCGCCGTCAGCCGATCGGCGTGACGCGGTAGACGGCGGTGTATCCGATATGGTCCGACAGCATGGCGCCGTTCGCGTCGTGGCCGAACGGCGTGGCGATCGCCACCGGCCGGAGCGCGGTCGCGGCACCCGGCGCGTACACCTGCCAATCCTTGCCATGGCGGAAGGACCGGCGCGCTTCGCGCGCGCTGTCCAGGCTGCACGACGCGTCGGGGCCGAGACAGGTGGCGAGCGCCGTGCGCACCTCGCCCCGCTCCGCCGTCCGCGGCAGGGCGGCCAGCATGGCCGTGAACGCGGCGGTGCGCGTCGGCGAGCGGCCGATATTGGTATCGCCCGCGAACACGTAAGGCGCGGCGGGATCGAGGTTGGCCGTCAGGAAACGGCCGATGGACCGCACCTGCCGATCGTAAGCCCACCCATAGCGCGCGGGCGCCACGCCGGACGCCTCCTGGCTGTTCATGTGGGTGGCGACCACGCTTACCGGCGCGGCGCTGCCCGGCACGGCCACGGTGGCCAGCATCACCCCCTTGTTGGCCAGACAGTCCAGTCCGGCACAGGCATAGCGCGGAAACGGCATGCCGCGCACGGACAGGATCGGGTAATCGGACAGGATCGCGAGGCCGCTGCCCGCCCACTTGCCGTCCGCCTCCCCCTTCAGGTGGCGGGCGCCCGCGGCAAAGGCGCGGTCGGCCGCGTCCTGCGGCTCGTCGTTGGCGGCGTGGATGCCCGGCCCGAACGCGACATACGGATAGCCGGCCTCCGCCCCGATCGCCTTCTGCGCCCGCCCGAACGCTTCCTGCAGGACGACGAGGTGCGGGGCCGTGCCGGCCTGCCGCATCGCGCGCAGCTGGGCCGCGATCCGCTCGGCCGCCTGGGCCCGCCCACGTCGGACGGGGAAGGGCAGCCCTTCGATATTGTAGGTCATGACCGACAGGGCGACCGGCGCCGTCGGCGGGGCGAGCGGCGGTTGCGCGGACGCCGCCGCCGCTGTCGCTGCCAGGCCTGCCGCGATCGTCCACCTCTTCGCATCCATCGCTGCCGCTCCTTTCGGACAAGCGTCTAGCGCGCCCCATGGCAACAAGGGCTGAATGGCGGTGAGAGGCGGCGGACCGGACACGGGCTCGGCCGCCGGCAGAGGGTTGAGGGCACGGGCGTGGAGCGTCTCCAGCCGTCGGCCACAGCCGTGCCCCGGCGCAGGCCGGCGCCCAGGTGCGGAGCCTGTCACAAGGAGAGCGCTTCGCTTCGCTGGCCGCGTATCTGAACCCCGGCCTGCGCCGGGGTACGCCCATGTCCACCAGCCGGCGCGGAATTCGATCGCCAGAACTCTGCCGGTTCAAGCCCCCGGATAGGACGGCACCTCCGGCCGGTGCAGCCAAACCCCGCAATGGCGCGCCGCTGGCGACCGCACCCTTTCCCCCGAACTCCGGGCGCCCGACGCTCGATCCCGACCCGATCCCGGCGCACTCCGTTCTGTCGCCCCCGTCGGCAGAGGATTGGGCCTTCCCCGGCTCCCGAACCGGGCCTGCCGATGGACCGCCATGCCCGGTTGCCCGGAGGCTCGCGGCGTCAGGCGGTGGCGCCGGCCAGCACCGCTTCGATTCCGGCCGTCACCGCCTCGATGTCGGCCATGCCGTCGACGCGGGCGACGATGCCCTTGCCTTCGTAATAGGGCAGGATGGGCGCCGTCTCGCCATGGTAGACGGCCAGCCGGGCCCGCACCGTTTCCGCATTGTCGTCCGGCCGCCGCTTGAACGTGCCCCCGCCGCAGACGTCGCAGACGCCGGCCACGGCCGGCAGCTTATATTCGTCGTGATAGCCTTCGTTGCAGGTGGCGCAGGTGAAGCGGCCGGCGATGCGCGCGACCAGCGCGTCCTCGTCCACCTTGAGCTCGATCACATGATCCAGCCGCTTGCCACGCGTGGTCAGCATGGCGTCCAGCGATTCAGCCTGGGCCTGGGTGCGGGGATAGCCGTCGAAGATGAAGCCCGGGGCATGCGCCTCGAAATCCAGGCGGTGCGCGATCAATTCGGTCACCAGCGCGTCGGGGACGAGCCGGCCCGCCTTCATGATCGCGTCCGCCTCGCGCCCGATCTCGCTGTCCGCCTTGACCGCGGCGCGCAGCATGTCGCCGGTGGACAGCTGCACCAGCCCGTGCGCGGTCATCAGCCGCTGCGCCTGCGTGCCCTTGCCCGCCCCCGGCGGCCCCAACAGGATCAGCATCTTCACCGGCGCACTCCCCCGCGGACGCTGGGACCGCGCACGGTGGCGCCGCGCAGCTTCTGCTTCTTCAGGAGGTCGCCATATTGGTGGGCGAGGAGATGGCTCTGGATCTGCGTCACCGTGTCGATCGTCACGTTAACCACGATCAGCAGGCTGGTGCCGCCGAAGCCGACCAGATGGCGGGGGATGAAGATCTCCGGCACCACGCAGATCAACGTCAGGTAGGCGGCACCGATCACCGTGATGCGGGTCAGCACATAATCCAGGTAGGATTCGGTGCTCTTGCCCGGCCGGATGCCCGGCACGAAGCCGCCGTAGCGCTTCAGGTTGTCCGCCGTTTCCTCAGGATTGAACACCACGGCCGTGTAGAAGAACGAGAAGAAGATGATGCCGGCCGCGTACAGCACGAAGTAGAGCGGGCTGTCCTGCCCGATCCACTGGTTCAGGCTGATCACGAAATCGCCCCAGCGGCTCTCGCCGTTGAGGTGCTTGCCCGCGAACTGGGTGACCGTCAGCGGCAGCGCCAGCAGCGACGAGGCGAAGATCGGCGGGATGACGTTGGCCGTGTTGATCTTCAACGGCAGGAAGCTGCGCTCGCCCTGCTGCATGCCGCGGGCGGTCTGGCGCTTGGGGTACTGGATCAGCACCTTGCGGACGGCGCGCTCCATGAAGCAGATGAAGAGTATGAGGCCGATCACCAGCACGAAGCCGCCGATCACGGTCAGCGGATTGGACGCGCCGGTGCGGACCTGGTCGAGCGCGGTGGCGATGGTGGTGGGCAGCGACGCCACGATGCCGGACATGATGATGAGCGACACGCCGTTGCCGATGCCGCGCGACGTGATCTGCTCGCCCAGCCACATCAGGAACATGGTCCCGCCCACCAGCGTGACCACGGTGGTGACGCGGAACAGGTAGGGGTCGACCACCACCGCCGCCTGGCCGGCGCTGGCACCCCAGGCCTCAAGGCCGACGGAAATGAAGTAGGCCTGGATGGCGGTCAGCCCGACCGTGCCGTAGCGGGTGTACTGGTTGAGCTTCTTGCGCCCGCTCTCGCCTTCCTTCTTGATCGCGGCGAGCTGCGGCGACAGCGAGGTGGAGAGCTGCACCACGATCGACGCGGTGATGTAGGGCATGACGCCCAGCGCCACGATCGACATGCGGGTGAGCGCGCCGCCCGTGAAGGTGTTGAAGAAGTCCATCACCCCGCCCTTGGTCGTATCGAACAAGGTGGCGAGCGCGCGCGGATCGATCCCCGGCAGCGGCACGTAGGACAGAAGCCGGAACACGACCAACGCGCCCAGCGTGAACCACAGGCGCTTCTTGAGGTCGGTCGCCTTGCTGAACTGCGACAGGCTCGCGTTGGCGGCGAACTGCTCGGCTGCGGATGCCATTCTTACCCTTCGGAACGAAAAGAGCGGCGGAGCGTGTACCCGCCTCCGCCGCTCCATATAGAGGCTGGTGGCGTAGCGCCACCGTCAAGGATTAGGCCCTCACCCCACCCACGTCATCCCGGCGAAGGCCGGGATCTCAGGAGGCGGGAGCAGGCGCTCCCCTCACGAGATGCCGGCTTCCGCCGGCATGACGATCGGGGAAAGGAGGCCGCAAGCCTACGCCCGAGCGGCCTTCTTGGCAGCCAGCGTCTGGCCCTTCTTGGCCTTGGCCTTCTCGGCCGCGGGCACGACCTCGATCACCTCGACCGATCCGCCCGCCGCCTCGATGGCTTCCTTGGCGGAAGCGGAAACGCCCGCCACGCGCAGGCTGATCTTGGACGTGATCGCACCCTTGCCCAGCACGCGCACGCCGTCCTTGCCGCCACGCGCCACGCCGGCCGCCTTCAGCGCCGCATGGTCGAGCGTGCCGTCCGTCGCCAGCGTGCCGGCGTCCACCAGCTTCTGCAGCTGGCCCAGATTCACCTCGGCATAATCCTTGGCGAAGATGTTGTTGAAGCCGCGCTTAGGCAACCGCATGTGGAGCGGCATCTGACCGCCCTCGAAGCCCTTGATGGACACGCCCTCACGGCTCTTCTGGCCCTTCTGACCGCGCCCGGCGGTCTTGCCGACGCCCGAGCCGATGCCGCGGCCTACACGGACGCGGCCCTTGCGCGCGCCCTGGTTGTCGGTGATCTCGTTCAGCTTCATGTCGTGCACTCGCTTTCGCTATGGTCGCGCTTCCGGCCCTCCAACGGGAGGGCCCACCGGCTCCGGGGAGCTAACAAGTCGGGGCGGGAAGCCATGCTCCCCGCCCCGACCGATGCTTGACAGGCGTTACCCGTGGGTGCCCGCGGGTGCAAGCCGGCTTACGCCTGCTCGTCCACCTTCACCATGTGCGCGACCTTGCGGATCATGCCCCGAACCTCGGGGCTGTCCGTCAGCTCGCGCGTCTTGTGCATCTTGTTGAGGCCGAGGCCGATCAGCGTCGCGCGCTGGTCCTTCTCGCGCCGGATGGGCGAACCCGTCTGAGTGACCTTGATCGTCGCCATCATGATTACTCCGTCACCATCGTGGCGTCGGCCTCGGCCACTTCGGCCGTGGCGCCGCCGCGACGCAGCAGGTCCGCGATCTTCTTGCCCCGGCGCTGCGCCACCTGACGGGGGCTGGTCTGCTCGCCGAGCGCCTCGAAGGTAGCGCGGATCATGTTGTAGGGGTTGTTGGTGCCGACCGACTTGGTCACCACGTCGTGGACGCCCAGGCTCTCGAACACCGCGCGCATCGGGCCGCCGGCGATGATGCCGGTGCCGGCGGGCGCCGAGCGGACATAGACGCGACCCGCACCGAAATGGCCGAGGCCGTCATGGTGCAGCGTGCGACCGTCCTTCAGGCTGACGCGGATCATGCCCTTCTTGGCCGCCGCGGTCGCCTTCGAGATCGCTTCCGGCACTTCGCGCGCCTTGCCGTGACCGAAGCCGACGCGGCCCGAGCCGTCGCCGACCACGACCAGCGCCGCAAAGCCGAAGCGCTTGCCGCCCTTCACCGTCTTGGACACGCGGTTGATGTGAACCAGCTTCTCGACCAGCTCCTCGCCGCCCTCGTCGCGGTTGTCGCGGCCGCCGCGACGGTTGCGGTCGTCACGACCGCGCCCGCCCCGGTTGTCGTTGCCGCGACCCCGGCCGCCGCGCGGACCACGGTTGCCGCCCGGACCACCACCGGGGCCGCCGGGGCCACCAGCGCCTTCGCGCTGCTGCGGCACGGTGCCTTCGGTGCCGGTGGCGGACTGCTCGGCGCCGGGCGCCGCGTTCTGAACTTCGTCTGCCATGATTAGAACTCCAGGCCGCCGGCGCGGGCGGCGTCAGCGAGCGCCTTCACGCGCCCGTGGAACAGGAAGCCGCCGCGATCGAACACGACCGAGGTGACGCCGGCCGCCGACGCGCGCTCCGCGATGCGGGTGCCGACCGCGGTCGCCGCATCCTTGGTGGCGCCGGTCTGGCCGCGAACGTCCTTTTCCAGCGTCGAGGCGGACGCCACGGTCTTGCCGGCGGCGTCGTCGATCACCTGCACATAGATGTGCCGGCCCGAACGATGGACGGACAGGCGCGGACGGGCGCCCGAGCGCGCACGAAGCGCGGTGCGGACGCGGCGACGCCGCTTGGCGAAGAGGGAGAGACCCTTGCTCATTACTTCTTCTTCCCTTCCTTGCGGAAGATGAACTCGCCGGCATATTTGATGCCCTTGCCCTTGTAGGGCTCCGGCTTGCGCCAGCGGCGGATCTCCGCGGCCACCTGGCCGACCTGCTGCTTGTCGATGCCGCTGATGTTGACCGTGGTCTGGTCCGGCGTCGCGATGGTGATGCCCTCGGGGATCGCGAAGTCGACATCATGGCTGTAGCCGAGCTGCAGCTTCAGGTTCTTGCCCTGCACGTTGGCGCGGTAGCCCACGCCCGTGATCTGCAGCGTCTTGGCATAGCCCGCCGTGACGCCCGTCATCAGGTTCGCCACCAGCGTGCGCTGCATGCCCCAGAAGGCCTGCGCCCGCTTGGTGTCGTTGGCCGGCTGCACGGACACGCCATTGTCCTCGATCGCGTACCGGACCTCGTCCGCCAGATCGAGCGTGAGGGTGCCCTTGGGACCCTTCACGGAGAGCGTCTTGCCCTCGATGGAGGCGGTGACGCCCGCCGGGATGGGAACCGGCTTCTTACCGATGCGGCTCATCAGAACACCTCCGCGAGGACTTCGCCGCCGACATTCTGGACGCGCGCTTCCGCATCGGAAAGCACGCCCCGCGGCGTGGAGACGATGACCATGCCGAGCCCGTTACGGACGCGCGGCAGTTCCTGCGAGCCGGAATAGACGCGGCGGCCGGGCTTGGACACGCGCGCCACATGCTGGATCGCTGGCTGGCCCTCGAAATACTTCAGTTCGATGCGGATGCCGGGATGGCCCGCCACCTGCTCCTCGGAATAGCCGCGGATGTAGCCCTCGCGCTGGAGCACGTCGAGCACGCGGGCGCGCAGCTTGGACGCGGGCGTCAGCACGCTGTCCTTGCGGGCGCGCTGGCCGTTGCGGATGCGGGTGAGCAGGTCACCCAGGGGATCGTTGATCGCCATGTCTTACGTCCTTACCAGCTCGACTTGACGACGCCGGGGATCATGCCCCGCGTGGCCAGCTGACGCAGCATGACGCGCGCCAGGCCGAACTTGCGATACACGGCGCGCGGACGGCCGGTCAGCGCGCAGCGGTTGCGGATGCGGGTCGGGTTGCCGTTGCGCGGCAGCTCCGCCATCTTGAGACGCGCGATCAGGCGGTCCGTCTCGTCGGCATTCTTGTCGTTCGCGATCGCCTTCAGGCGCGCCAGCTTGGGCGCGGTCTGCTTGACGAGCTTCTTGCGACGCTCATTCTTGTTGATCGAACTCAGTTTCGCCATGGACTTAAGCTCTTCCTTGTATTCATCGTCACCCCGGCGGAAGCCGGGGTCCACATCAGCGGTGGAACTGGATCCCGGCTTCCGCCGGGATGACGTTGAAAGGGTTTACGCCGCCTTCTTCTGCTCGACGACCGGCTGCGGGAAGGGGAAGCCGAACAAGCGGAGAAGCTCGCGAGCCTCCTCGTCCGTCTTGGCGGTGGTGGCGACGATCACGTCCATGCCACGCACCTGGCTCACCTGGTCGTAGCTGATCTCGGGGAAGATCAGCTGTTCCTTGAGGCCCGTCGCGTAATTGCCACGGCCGTCGAAGCTCTTGTCCGACAGGCCGCGGAAGTCGCGGACGCGGGGCAGCGCGATCGTCACGAAGCGGTCGAGGAACTCGTACATCCGCTCGCGGCGCAGCGTCACCTTGCAGCCGATCGGCATGCCTTCGCGCAGCTTGAACTGCGCGATCGACTTCTTGGCGCGGGTCACCACGGCCTTCTGGCCGGCGATCTGCGTCATTTCGCCCGCGGCCTGGTCGACCTTCTTCTTGTCCTGCGTCGCGTCGCCCACGCCCATGTTGAGCACGATCTTCTCGAGCTTGGGCACTTCCATCGCGTTCTTGTAGCCGAACTTCTCGGTCATCGCCTTGGCGATC
>Ga0325410_1008672_pt1 | contig 10986 bp, 17 predicted proteins | sample PopdelMetagenome_16_FD_206182 | JGI IMG/M metagenome (GOLD analysis project Ga0325410, IMG submission 206182) | Populus deltoides microbial communities from Bellville, Georgia, United States - Xylem-PdIQD-R3 | ecosystem: Host-associated > Plants > Phyllosphere > Stem > Wood/Secondary xylem...
TTTTTTACCTTTTTTTCCCCCCCCCCCCCCCCCCCCCCGCGTCTGCATGCAATGTGCTACTAGTTTCTTGTTTTTCCTTCAAGGAAAGAAAATTTTGCTTTTTCATGAACTGGATTCTGGGTTGTTTCTGATTGGATATTTCCATTTTGGGGCCCTCAGATTTTTGAAATTTGTTAAGCTTTGTTATTCATAGTTATCTGATCTCATTGTTAACTAAAGATGGGACCTTTAGATCTGCTTTCATCTTAACTGTTAGAAACTCACGTTGGGTTTAAGCTGTTTCATGTGACGCGGGTACTATTTATCTGATATTTCTGTTTCTTGTTTGGATTTTCAGTTAATCAATTCAAATTATAAATCTATTGGCTTTATAATGACTGGAGATACGGATAACAAGTTCTTGAATGTGGGTCTCCTCATTATAGCCACTCTACTAGTGGCCAAGCTCATCTCTGCACTTATAACGCCTAGATCTCAAAAGCGCTTGCCTCCTGTTATGAAGGGATGGCCTTTGATTGGAGGGCTCATTCGGTTCCTTAAAGGTCCTATTGTGATGCTTCGCGAAGAGTACCCAAAACTTGGCAGTGTGTTTACTGTGAATTTAGTTAATAGGAAGATCACTTTCTTGATTGGCCCTGAGGTGTCTGCGCATTTCTTCAAGGCTTCGGAAGTCGACTTGAGCCAGCAGGAGGTGTATCAGTTCAATGTGCCTACTTTTGGTCCTGGTGTTGTGTTTGATGTGGAGTACTCCATTAGGCAAGAGCAGTTTCGGTTCTTCACAGAGGCTTTAAGAGTGAACAAACTCAAGGGATATGTGGACCAGATGGTGGTAGAAGCAGAGGTGAGCAAGTTTATTGATCTGTCAGCTGTTTCTGTTTTTTACTATTTACTTACAACGCTATCAGTTCCTGTGTGCCCGAGTTTCATTGACAACCCATTTCTTTGATGCTGGCTATTTAAACACGGAAAGTTGCTGTGGGTTTTAAATTCAAGTCTGATGACCATGCTTCCATCTATCATTCTAGAGAATCATCATTGAATACTGATCTTGTTCAGTACAGTTTGCATAATGTTACATTAGATTTTTACCCATGTATGTTTCTGGAACAATCATGCTGCGCTCATGATGTGGGAATTCGTGGTTCTAATCATTTTATCATCATTTTGAAACTGGCAGGATTACTTCTCAAAATGGGGAGACAGTGGGGTGGTAGACTTAAAGTATGAGCTTGAGCATCTGATCATTTTGACAGCCAGTAGATGTCTACTTGGACGAGAAGTGCGTGATAAGCTTTTTGATGATGTGTCTGCTCTATTCCATGACCTTGACAATGGAATGCTCCCAGTTAGTGTTTTATTCCCATACTTGCCCATCCCGGCTCATCGCCGCCGTGACCGGGCACGCAAGAAGCTTGCAGAAATCTTTGCAAATATCATAAATTCTCGTAAGCTTGCCAGCAAAACAGAGAATGACATGTTGCAGTGCTTCATTGATTCAAAGTATAAAAATGGTCGCCCAACAACCGAGTCTGAGATCACAGGCTTGCTCATTGCTGCTCTCTTTGCTGGGCAGCACACCAGTTCCATCACCTCTACATGGACTGGAGCCTATCTTCTGCGACACAATGAATACCTATCTGCTGTACTGGAGGAGCAGAAGAACCTGATGAAAAAGCACGGGAACAAGGTCGATCATGATATTTTATCCGAGATGGATGTCCTGTATCGGTGCATCAAGGAAGCCCTTAGACTCCATCCTCCACTAATTATGCTTCTACGGAGCTCACACAGTGACTTCAGTGTGACAACACGAGATGGGAAAGAATATGACATCCCAAAGGGCCACATTGTCGCAACATCTCCTGCATTTGCTAACCGGCTTCCTCATGTCTTCAAGGACCCAGATAGCTATGATCCCGACAGATTTGCTTATGGGAGAGAAGAAGACAAAGCAGCAGGGGCATTTTCATATATTTCTTTTGGAGGTGGCAGGCACGGGTGCCTCGGTGAACCATTTGCTTACTTGCAGATAAAAGCGATATGGAGTCATTTGCTGAGGAATTTTGAACTGGAGCTCATATCTCCATTCCCTGAGATAGACTGGAATGCAATGGTCGTTGGTGTGAAAGACAAGGTAATGGTGCGTTACAAGCGGCGTGAGCTTTCAGTAAATTAGTGGAGCAATTTCTGTAGAATGGCTTTTCGCTATCTGTGCTTTGTTTTATTTGTTCACGGTGGTTGTTGCAAGGTTTTGTTTGATTTATAACTGCCCGAACTTGGGTTTTAGACCTGTGTTATGCTAGTAATCCAGGTTGAGTTTTTCAAAAGCAATGAAATAGGTCAGCGATCACTCTGGATGTGGATGGTCTTTGGTTTTTGCACTGCCGCAATGACACCAATAATTAGTATTTGCTTAGCCAGTTTGGCAGAAGGCCCTACCGAATCGTCTTCCACAACACAAAGCGAGCGGAAATTACGCTCTCAAGTCTCAATTACAACATTAAGTACATGTCAACATTTGACAACCAAATGTTCCAACAGTCGAGTAGTAAAGCATTCAATAATTCAGTCTTGTGGTCTTGACATGTGTAAATCACCAGAATGGGAGGACTGTGATACATGGGTGATTATGCAATTATTTGATGTCCTGGAATTTCCAATTGAAGCAGCAGAAATCAAACAATGAAGATTCATCCATGTTCACAGCTAGCAATGCAATTCTATCTTTCGCCAAAAATACCTTGGCAATGATGTTGCACAAATAAAAACCAGATAGAAAAGGAACCTTCTCGAGGAACAAGGTCAAATTCATGACTTCCTTTCAGATTTTGATGTGGATATACATTAATATATATATTGACCTCTATTTCAATACCCAAAAGAACAAAATCTAACTCGAATGTTTGACGGCAATAGTGGAATACGTACACCCTGACAGGGGAATCAGCTCGGAGTTAGCCTGGGATTACTTTAAGGAGTTCAATATCGAACAGCAAAGTTTTGTCTATCAGCCCTTGGTTCCTCAACACAAAATCCAAGGCTCGTTGACCCTGCCGAACACAATCATTTTTCATTTTAGAATCATATATAAACTGCAAACAAGCGACAGCAATTTCACTTGAGTATTACCGAAAATGTTGTTGGTCTTGGCCCACTCTTGTTGTAGTCATTCTCAGGATATCCTAGTTCTGGGGGCACAATGATCCTGCATCGCTGTCAAGCATACTGTGAAATTTGCAAACACACTTACAGAGATTGAAATGTTAATATATTTTATTCATGGCAAATTTATGTAATAGAGAACTTCAAACATAACAAAGGCTATATCCTTGAGAAAAGCAGACGCGGCACCTTCTAATTCCACCCAGAGCCATTCCTGAAACAGCTTCTTCAAAAGCAGGTATAACCTGAATGCTCAAGAACCCAATCAATCTCATCAGCGAGGCATCAGAATTGATATTTGATGACATAGTCCCTAACTTTCCATTTGAAACATCTATGCAGCTGCACTACCAACCCAATTAAATATTCCAGTCCTATGAATGTAAAGGACAAACTATTGACAGATACTCTGAAAACAAGTGGATCAGAGACAGGTGTGTAAGCGAAACCGAGAGATAACTACTTGGAGGAAAGTTAAATTTGAAAATGATAGGTTATGAAGAAAAGATGTTCATTCTCAATTCCATGAAGTCTGATCTACAAAATCAATTTTTTTTATACAAACGAGAAAGGATATGCTACCTCTCTTGATCCTAGTCTGAATTTGAAGAAGTCCTTGTCATCTCCCTGCAGATCAAGAGGTCACAGAACATTTATAAAGCTAATCAAGTCCTTGAACTCCAGAATGAGGAGAAAGCATCTCATACCTCAAAGGAGCCACCTTTTGTCTTGTTTCGAGCTTCAAATATGCGACCATAATATCCTATGGTGTAACCATCCCAATCGACCTAAAACGAATTCATGATTCATAAACTACTTGAACTACACTAATCAGAAAGAAAACAACCAAATTTGTTGTTAACTCGCAGCATATGATACCCGTAATTCATCTGATAGTTAAAACTGGTGAGCATCATAGCTGTTTGAAGCATGATTATTGTGAACAACTAAATTTATTGTAGTTTAGTTATTTTGACTATCACTTGAGCATTTACAAGTATCTCTCAGGCTTTCATAACAGAGAATAGGAGCCTCTTTGTTTGCTGTTTTCGAAAATTCTCCATGTACTCCAAACTTCAGCTACATAAATTATACTATATAAATTTCCTGTGCTTCATTCAGATTATGAAGAAACTAAATCATCTAAATCCAAAAGTCTATTGCCCCAATTACTTGGATTCAAATTAGGCCAGCCAAGAAAACTATGCCAAACTTTAAATTCTCGCACACCGCCTAAGAAACTTACCACAACTGTCTCTCCCATCTTAGGCAAGGGACCATTTCCTGCTCGCAAGTCCTGCACACCTTTTCATTTTAGAATTTGAATGCATAACTAAACTCACCATGTGCATGCATAAATATAAAAGATAAAATTAGAAACATTTACTATCCAATAAATGACCTTATACTGAAGACCTGATTCTGTTTCCGTGTAGTCCGGATATCGCATTTTTGTTTTGCCATAATCCTTCCCCCTGAGAGCTGGCACTGCATGCCCAGAAAAACATGGTCAAGAGTAATTCTATTACAGTTGTTATATGTCTCTCTGTTTTTTTTTTTTACCGGAACAATTTCACATTACTCTGCCATCCACAGTAGCACTACATGGTTTTAAAACTGGGATTGCAACCCTAGCATTGCAGGTTCAAGTCTTGAGAACAAATTGGATAGCAATCTCTTATTATTAGCTATCTACACCAACAAGGGTTCAAGTAATGAAACAAGCAATACATCATATATGCGATTCTTGCTCCCTCACAAATGTATGGTGTAAACTTGGATGTGCGAATTGTTGTAAAGATTAGAATGTGAAAAGTTGATTCTCTCCTATAGGAGGAAGTGGGAAGGCGGTAGTCTAAAACATAGCGAAGAAAAGGATAGTTCATTGAACAGTTTATTGATAATAGCAACGCTCAACTGTCCAGAATACAGTGGTGACAAACCAAACTCATGGAGACTAGCCTTTATTGATGCAGTTAGCAAACAACTCCCCGGAAGTTTCTAGACAAACATCAGCACGAAGCAAGGATCAATTTTGTCCATAATATAGCAGAAACACACATAAATAAAACCCATAAATGCAAGAAAAGAAGGGACATCGTGAGATGAGATTACTGTCAGTGAATTCGGCTGCCATAGCTGCAGCATCTTTATTTGAAGAAGAATGCTGCAGAGCTGCTCCGGCCAGTAACCCAACAGATAACATTATAACTTGTCTTCTCTCGATGACCCCGGCACATTTTTTAATACAAACATCTACAAGTCAAATTGCATCAAAAGATAAGAGTGAGGAGAGGGTTTTACAAGATTTCCATCGAAATTAACTTAGATAGGAGAATTAACCTGGATGATGAGAAGTTAGAGTTGAAATCGGTCTGCAACATCTCTGAAACAACAATTTTATCGTCACTTTTAAAATTGAGGTGAAATTAAAAAGACAGACAAATAGAGGGAAGAAGACGTACTGTGGATGTTGAAGCTCTTCCAGGGGATTGGAATGGAATTCCAAGAGTTGAAATGGAGGCCATTAATGTACAAGTTTCCAGTAAGAGAGGAAGAAAGAGAGAGAGAGAGTGATATGAGTCGCGGGAAGATAACAGCCTCAGTTTTTCTACGAGTATAAAAAAAGAAGAAGAGACCACCGTGCTGCAAGTTTTATGTCGATCGGCTATTAGTATCTTGTTAATTATTTTATATTATTCACTTTGAATAAATATACAAAGATATAAATTCTAGGTGCCTATAGTTTTATTATTTTCGATGGATAATATGTTTTAGTCTGTTTTCTTTATTTAAGTACATTTAAAAAATAACTAATAGTTATCGCTAATTAATCTATGAAAAATCATATATATATATTTTTTTATGTTGTTGCATTTTGTTCGGCCCACCACTGCTAAATCCATATTTTTGGCTTTTACATGTGATTGATAGTCAAAATAATATATAGTTTTTTTACATATCATACGTTAACATATTAAAATTATAAAAAGTATTATTTTAATATTTTTTAAATAAAATATTCTAAAAAACATAAGCTACAACAATTCCTCTTTTATTTTATCTTTTTCAAAAGTGGTAGGATTAATTTTCCTTTTCATTTTCTAGGATTAATTTATACTTTAATTAAAATTATTTTTCTCGAATAGTTTTAAGAATATATTATTTATTTAATAATTTTCTTAAATGCTAAACTTAAGATTTGAATTCAAATAAAATTAACCACTTTAATTAGAATAATATTGTTATGATTTTTTTTAAAAATAAAATTTAAGTTAACATACAATTTATCTATATTATAATTATATCAAAGTCAAAATTCAGAATAATATTTGCTCCCTAAAAGTTATAAAGGCTTACAAGGAGGTTTATATAATTGTTAATTTCAAAGCATGTAGAATTAGTTAAAGTATACGTACGCTAACTCGTATATTTACATTAATAATGATAAAAAAATCAGAATTATAACTGTGCAATGCACTAATTTATTGCTCTCTCTCTCACACTCAGTTTTTCCCTCTCGTCTTAAATTCCATGTACAGGACAAAAAAGAAGAGCGTGATGGTGAATGTGGATGAGATGTATGCAATAACTTGTCGACCATGGAGCAAAATTCTTCAATTTTTTTCTTCTTAAAAAGAGTCTTCAAAAAAATAAAAAATAAATAATGTAAAGTAAAACATGCAAGGCAAAGAGATCTTCACTTGTACCGTGAGTAAAAGATGACGTTACTTTTTTCTTCTATTGAGAAGTCCATGGCACAAAATTCTGTGCTTCGTTTTTTTTTTTTAGTTCCTCTTAGCGTGGGCAGGTTCTCCATATTTCCTTTTTTAAAAAAAAAAGATTTGTTAAAGTTAAAAATTATCCTGTTCATGGATGATAACACGACTAGTTTTTAATTAAAGATCTCCCCGCACTGCAGAAAACGGTCCTTCTTTCCATCCCTTTCTCCCATTTCACCTCCTAAAATATTAATCTTCAAATGTAGGTCGGAGACTCTGGCCTCCTGTTCAACCCAAGAGATCTTAGCTCTCCTTAGGTAGGCTCTCCAGGCCAGATTATGCCATGAATAATGGAAGCCTGGCGCGAATATAAAAGAAGGGAAATGGCCGCTGAGTTGTGGTTTTAAACCGGTTGAAAATTATATACATTGCAATTTGATATTAGATGCTGCGGCACCAGACAGTTCTAAAACAGTAACAAAATTGAAACTCTCTCCTATCAGGCATATAATAGTTTAAGCATTCAACCTCTTAATAGAAAGAAAATAGTTAGAATTAACCAAATGTTGATGAACTCTTATTATTTTGTCCTAAAAAGTTATTCTAAATAGATAAAAACATGTTTAATTGGAGAAACAAAGATAAAAACATAAAATAAATCCATCTTTAGAACATATTGTAGAGTGGATTTTTATGATTCCTTATGATACGTAGTTGACTTCTTACACAGCACTCACCGATGGGTTTTCTCTTCTACGGCAAGATCGATGCCCTCTTTTATTACATTGAATTCATACTATAAGCAAATAACAAAAGGCTTACGGGCTAACCAATTTCAGAGAATTTGCCTTCTCTTGCAGGGTATCAAGCAGGCTATCGAAGCTCTTCTTGAAAGAATCCACTCCTTCAACTTCAAGTTGGTCTCCCACGTAGCCCCAATCAATTCCCAGCTTCTCAAGTGCATTGTAAATTCCTTCAGCTTCAGAAACATTTGAGTCGATTGTCCTTGCTACACTTCCATGATCAACAAATGCTTGGAGAGCTTGGTCAGGCATGGTTGAGACCTATCATAAGAAAAAACAAACCACACAAGGGGAAACATTAAACAACAAATTACAGTTTAAAACGTGAGTACTCCCTCTTGAACATGATATCATTTCCTTCCAGAAATATCTACACAGCAATGCACATAAAATACAGGAGACAGGGTTCGGAGATATAAGATGGCTTACCGTGTCAGGTCCAATGAGGGGAGCAACATATAAAGTGTCTGGGTAGGCAGGGTTCTTGACACTGGTTGATGCCCACAGCAACCTCTGCTTCTTAGCACCTTTCTTCACCAAAGCCTCCCATCTTGGACCAGAGAATTTCTTTTGGTAGAGCTTGTATGCTAGGCCTGCTTGAGCCACAGCAGCCTAAAACAGTACACATCCAGTCACATTAATGAAAGTTGACAAACTGGGTTACGGATTCTTTAGAATATAATGAGAATCAATGGTATACAAGAACAAGAGTTCAGAGCTAGTTACCTTTCCTCGTAGATCAAGGGCTTCTGGGGTTCCGATCTTTTCTAGCATTTTGTCAATGAGAGTGTCTACCCTACTGACAAAGAAGGAAGCAACACTTGTAACTCTAGAGAGATCACTTAGTCCAGATGCCTCAAGGCCATCCAAGTAGGCATCAATGACCGCTTCATATCTGGTGAGAGAGAATATCAGCTGCACAGGCGAAAAAGGAGAACAGTCTGAATCTGATTTAATAAAAGAGTCACTTCTTAAAACTACATGATTACTCAAGATTGCTTTTCCCAAACTTGGTTTGACCATGACTTCAACCATTAGGTCATCAGGATCACTTCATCAGCATATGATCATGGAAAAAGACTACTTATGTGGCACATCATTTACAGTGACAAAATCATTAGCCAACAAAAATGCCTAAGCAAGAAAGAATGCACAGAAAGAACATACAGTCACATTGACACTGATGCCAAGAGAAATAACTTCCTTGATTGAGGGGATGCAAGGAGCAGTAGCGGGAATTTTAATGTACACGTTGGAGCGATCAACCACTTTATGAAGCCACTTTGCAGCCTCTACAGTCCCTTGAGTATCATCAGCTAGTCTGGGAGACACTTCAACAGAAACATAGCCATCACCACCATCTGTTTGATCATATATTGCCTCAAAAAGTTTGCATGCGTCTTGTATGTCCTTCACCACAAGTTCCCAGTAAGCAGTTTCAATGTCTTTTCCCGCTTGCACAAGTTCTCTGAAGGTACCAACATTCTAAAATCAGAGTAGAAATATATGAACACTATAGCGATCAGCTTGACAATCTTAAAATTCTGACTTGGAAATTAACATCCAACTTTCAAACCCCAAGAGTATGTAATAATCGGCAGACTTAGAAGAGATATGTGAACTTCGTTTTGTTTTTCCCCTCTTGGCATAACAAGTAAATTTCATATACATCATGTAACAGAAAAGAACAGAGTAATCAATTCTGAATAATAATAATAAAAAAAAAACATGATAAAACTAGTTAATTGTAATTGATTGGATTTACCTGAATTGGTCATTGTAAGCATTTGAAGATGATATTGCCTTCTGGAAAATCTGCAATCATATGTTTTAAACAGCCCATTATACAGGACCGAGGATAATGAAGAAAAGCCACTAAAGAGTGTTGACGATACACCCTTATCAATTACACCTTTCTTTTCAATTTCATCCACTTAACTTTCTTCAATTTAATTCAAGGAAAGTCATCTTTTTATGCATGTTGGACAAGTCTTGAATTTATTTATTTTTAAAGATAATAGTTATTACCGCTGGGTTACTCGTTACACCTCTGACTCCACTCTCGATCAGAGGAATCAGATCCGTCACAGGCCTGCAGAGGTTGTCATACCATGGACTCTGCCCCTCCCGTTCATAGAGATCATGAAGAGTAGTTCTCTTTATCGGACTACCATTTCCACTGGATTGAGAGCACCTGACACTGTGATAGAGATCTTGTTAAACAACAACTGAACAAAGTCCACAATTATCAAAGGGAAAAAGGAAAGGATTAAATAACCAGCAACAGCCATGAATTAAAGATAATACATCATTGCTTTTAATTCATTCAGCTACAGCTCGAAAACCAAGAAATTCTATATCTGGAATTAACTCTTCCCTGTTATCCACTATCACAGAATCTGATATCTTCTATGCTAGCTCCAAGCTACAAACTCCAAAATCCATTAAAAGCGCTGATCGAGATCAGTTAGTCAGCAGTTTTAACACCATCAAAACATGTTGTAATTTTTTTTTTTTGTGTTTAACAGGATTAACACATGTTCATTCACACACAAAAAATCCGAAACAAATGCTTGAAATTAGATGGACCAATTTACTTGATGGCAAATCATTTCAAAATGATTGAATAAGAACTGGAGCAAAAGTTCATGATATAAGAACATATCGACAATGTATTTATTATAAGGCCTGCGGCTGCAAAGATTAAGCAATAACTAGGCAAGAGCTCAATAATGATACTAAATAATTGTCATAAACAGGTACCTCAAGCCCCTAGAAGGCTAGAGAATATACATTAAAGCAAGGTCTAAAGCGTAGTAACTGTATCACATATTCATAGAAAAAGAAGACGCTTGATCATCGACGTATAAAAAGATCAGAAGGCGAAACCAAGCAAGAGCTAAGATGATCACCGCCAAATAAACACAGATAAAAAGAAAAGAGAGAGAGAGATAAAAAAAGAATGAAGTAATAATACTTACACAAAGGAGGTCCTCCAAGGTTGGGTGTTTGTCAAAGACAACCTAGAAGAAGATGATGCAACTTTGGAGAAAGAAGTTTTGGTATTGAAACCAAGGAAAACTCTAGGCAAAGAAGAAGAAGAAGGAGCTGGTAGAGAGGCAGCAGGGCTTGGATTTGATAGCTTTGAAATTGTAGCCATAGTGATTCAGATCACAAACCGAGCGGAAAAGGAGGGGGGGGGGGGAGGCAGAGAAGGTGTTCGGTTTGGTGAAATTTTTAGTAGAAGGTAATGCAAGATTTGATCAGTGTTTTTTTTTTTTTTTCATCTCATTTAAAGG
>Ga0325410_1008676_pt1 | contig 10984 bp, 4 predicted proteins | sample PopdelMetagenome_16_FD_206182 | JGI IMG/M metagenome (GOLD analysis project Ga0325410, IMG submission 206182) | Populus deltoides microbial communities from Bellville, Georgia, United States - Xylem-PdIQD-R3 | ecosystem: Host-associated > Plants > Phyllosphere > Stem > Wood/Secondary xylem...
CTTACGGTGCAAATACATTAGAAAATTCATTTAGAGAACAATTTTCAACAAAAACTTAACCCAAAATATGAAAGGATACTACATTAATCCCGTTATTAAACCAATATTATAAAATGATTTGGTTCTCGTAAACCAAATGTTTTCATGATTTTGATTTATTATCAATTATCTAGTTGGTGTCTTATAAACACAAAATTGTTAAATCTCAAGAAAAAAAATATGGATTTAGTATCACATATTACTAGAATACACTAATATATATATATTTTTTTTTATCTACACTACGTTTTAGGTCAGATCAATTTTTTTTTTCAACCTTAAAAACTATGTAAAGATGTTAGGAAGTCAAAAATATGATACATACCAACTGAAACAGTTTTAAAATACTTAAATGGTGATATATTGGACGACATATTTTTTGAAAAACATTTATTGAAATGGTGGCACATTGGATTGACCTAAGCCAACTATGGTTAACCTGCGAAACCTGTAATTTGGAGTATGAGATCATGACAAATCCATGGAATCCATATCAAAACAAATTAGAAATCCCAATTATATTGAACCAAATATTGAAAGCTAAAATTGATAAAAAAATATATTAAATTAAAAAAAGGACAAAAAAAAGTACTTAAATAAACCTATATTGATAGCTGGTGCAACGCCCCGGGCTGTGTAGATAAGAAGAAACAACTTCAGGTGACACTAGGATTTCTAAATAAGTAAAACAATTCGAGACTCTAGTCATTTAGTTGATTGTGTTTTAATATTTTTTGTTAATTTAATATTTTTTTAAAAGGCAACCCAAATTTAATAATATAAAAATAGTTAATTTCTCAAATTCTCAACCTGTGAAATCATAGAATCGAGTTCAATTAAAAACCTCAATTCTCAACCAATTTAATGTTGAAGGATGAAATAAAAAAAATCTCAATTTAAAAAGTGTACCAAAGCAAAAAACAAAATAGCAAAAAAAAAAAGAGCATCAAATCTAAAAGGAAAAAAAAATGAAGGAGGCTGAAATTAAGAAAAAAAATCAACTGAAAAAACCATCTCAGATAAAAAAAACAATAAAAAATTTAAAAATTAAATTTGATACATTAAAAAATTGAAAGATGATGAAATTGAAAAAAAATTAGATTTTAGTAATCAATTAAAATAAAAAAAATATGAATAAAAAAGGAGGGATCAAATCCAAAGATAAAAGAACATGAAGGGCTGATCTGCAAACTTGGAGGGCTAGTCATATATTTTTAGGAGGAAAGGAAAAAAAAGGCTTTTGGCGCCGAACTGAAGGTCCATTGAAAATACATGTTGCTTAGAGAAAAAAAATGATGTCGAGACGAATCAAATGATGTTGTGGAAGAATAGTTTCAACCACTAGAGTCAGTCACATGCGTTGCCCGAAGGCAACAAAGCGACTAACATGTGCAATTCACGCATTATCAACTTTTTTGAATTTTTTTATTTATCAAAATATTATATTGCCCCCAGGACCAAATATGTATTATGAGAAAAATATTATGAAATTACTAATAAGCCCTGGAAGTCAAGCTATGAGAATTTTAATTTTAAGGATAGTAGAGTCATTACACTGTGCTTGAAAAAATGAAATATAAAAAAAGTTCATAGACCATAATAGTTAAGTGGTTTTTTAGGGCAATTAAATACTTTAACTATATAAAAAATTATAAAAAAGCCGAGATACCCCCAACCAATTCAAGAATGACTAGTTATAAAAAAAGACCAATTTACCTTAAATGCTAGGTCTGTAATTGTTTTGGTCAAGAGCAAAAGCATGATTTTACTCTTCCAATCCATAATAGATCATGCCTTGTCCACACCAATTAGGTTCTTTTAATTAACATGTTAAAAAGTAAAGAGGTAAAATACAAGTGGACTAAAATGAACTCTCAGGTTTTGTTTCTGGAATTAGAAAGAGGACCTTCCAAACGATCATAATCTATACTTTTAGGAAAGAGCTGGTGCTTTTTGGTCGTGTAAAAAACAAAGTGTTTCACCTTCAACAAGTGGTACATCTATACTGTACAGCCAATAGAGTCCATGTCTTTCAATTGAGTTATCCTTTCCCTGCATAAGTGTGTATGAAAGTGTGATAGAAATAATGATTTAAAGTGTACTTTGCTTAGAAATACATTAATTTTTTTTATTTTTTAAAAATTATTTTTGACATTAACATAATAAAACGATGTGAAAACATAAAAAATATTTTAAATAAAAATTTTTAAAATTTAAAAGAATATTGTACACCAAACACCTTTTGGATTGTTTATTCGGACCTTCAAGAACATAAATTTACAAAAACTAACATCCATGGAACTGAATGCTCCGTCGCTATTCTCTTTTCATTTTTGAATTAATTTTTCTTAGTTAATTATCATTTAACTAAACACTTATTTAATTTATTAATACAAATTTATTTATTAATAAAGATTTATTTATTAGTTGGTTATACATGACTTTGACATTGTTCATCTAAATATATTTTATTTATTAATAAAGATTTGTTTTTCTTTAATATCTATCAAATATTTAATTAATAAATTTAATATTTGATTAATGAATTTAGAGTAAATATAAAGTTCTTGGGATAAAAATGTTTTGCAAAGAAAACTATAAAGTTATTATAATTATATGATTCCTATTGCATATCAAAGCATTGTTCCTAAAATGTTCCTAATCAATGTTCTATTAAGACTAAATATTAATTAGAACTATTGAGATTGATACATATTATGTTCATTTCTTTGTGAAAGGAAGCAGTTGTTCTCATAAGCTGAGGTATGAAAGATACCTATAACTAATATAACTAATATGTAGATGTTTGTCAGATGAGACATATTCACTGAATTGACTCACATGAGAATTTCATATGGAGATATTACTATGTTTATGGAAAGACTCACGTGACAGTTGTGTAAATAATCCTTAGACTTGAGATCACTAAATTATCTTATATAGAAAGTGTTATGTTTTGATCCTACTCACGTTGTTCTAAACAAATGTAACAAACAGGTAAATATTGAGTATAATATGAACTATATGACAGTATTTAAGTAATCAAAAGATGATTCATCACCTTAAATGAATTATAGAAAATATTTTATCTGTTCTTAAATGGTGTTGATTGTAAATCTTTGTGTAAGGTGGAATAAGATTTGTAAAGAGTTTCAAATCTTATTCAAATAATCAATAACTATGATGTTGAGAACATACATGATTTGATATAGTAGACACATTCCATGCTATAATGTCTAAATCAGAACATTAATTATTGATGATGAAATAATAAATATACTAATAAACTAATCACTAAATAAAAGGTTAAGTTAAGTCACTTATAACTTTTCTAATATTTGAGGAATCATGACAGGTTACTAGACATTGTACTTAATCTTCAAATATAAATCAATTAATTGTTGAATTGATAATAAATTAATTTGTTTAATATATTTAATCCTATTTTATTTAGGAATGTGATTTATATTTGGATCAATTTATTAGGGAATCTAATGGGTCACACTTTTAAGAACCATTGATCATAAATTAAAATAAGATGATTAATCAAGTGTGACTTGATTATAAATAAGTTTTAGAAATTAAAGATTAGAGTGTAATTTATACAGGGAATTACAATTCTAGACCTAGAAAATCAATTGAGGACTTGATTGAATAAATTTCTAAAATTAACCTAAAATAATATATATGATATTATTTAAGGGGTAAATTGATATTTTTTTCATTTATAGCTAGGGTTTTTAGATTTTCTTATAAATAAAAAGCTATGCCTTTTATTTCATATGGATGGTGAAAAAAATGAGTACAGTAGTATAATACTAATTAAAATATCTAAAACATAAAAGAAAAGAGATAGTACTCTAAGATATAACAATCCCTCTCTTCTAAAAGAGTTTAGAAGTTTCTCACTGATAGTTTGTGTAAATTACTATTAAAGATAAGACAATTTAACAGTTTGTGGTTTGTAAACTTTTGAAACAAATATTCAAAGCTGAAAATAACATTCGATCTTCAGGTAATTTTCGTATAAAACTCTAAAACAACTTTAAATATGTTTAACGGGATTATTGAAACTCCTGAAAAATTTTAAATTTACTATTTAGTATATATTTTAGGAAACCATTAAGTGTTGCAATCTCGTACAAAGTGTTTGCACAAAGAAGATGGAAGAACGTTATTGCAAAAATAAGCCTCATCAGGAGAGATTTCCTTTTGCGCAAGCTAGCATGACTAAACTTTCAGGATGATTAAAATAGAGTTTATTGATGTACTTGGGATTAGAACAAGGAGCAGAAAACTGTTTTGCCGAACGATCAGGGATGCCTCTTTCCCACAATGTTGGCCCATCTCCCGGAGGTTCATACACGAGATCACCCATCTCAATGTCACAACCTGTGTTCCAGGATTTGAAGTTATGGTTTATAGTGGTAGAGGTGCTTCCAAAGAAATTTTAATAGAGCCAAATCTAGCCAGGGAGTCATGCCTGAGGTAATAGTAATGGAAAAGTAGCCGTCTTCATCTGCTATAGTTCAGAATTGGAAATCCTGATAGCAAATAACAGGAAACATTGTTATCTTCAAGGGTCTGCTAGACAAAAACTTCCCCTAAAATGACTTCAACACAGCATTGAGTCTCTTTTATCCATCCTTTCGGTGTATATTCTTAGCGCTTCTTTGTTATGTTGCGGAAATGGTTAAGAATAGACAAGATAAACAAAAATCAAAGTTACGCCTTGCGTTCTCTTTGCCACGATCCGACATCTCCTGGCAAGGCTACTCCAGCATAAGCTCCATTTGCTGGTATACAATCATTGCTAACAAGCCTAGACATTGAACAAGACAACCATTAATTTAAAGTAAAATCAGATTGATCATCTCTGCTTCCCTACCTGTCTCGCACTAACAATCCGCCGGATCGAAACTCATCGCTCGGTGTAATTTGCCGGAACCCTACTAGCGGGTCCATGCATATCCACCCATGTACCTTGTTGTTTAATTTCATTTGAGTATTGGTACTTATCATCCAACTATACATTTTATAATGGAAAAATTCAAAATTTTATAAGAATTAAAACGAGAGAGAAAGAAGCATGTATATTCCTCTGAGCTCCTGAACAAGGAGTGGCACCCCTAAACGTGGCATGCTAAAGCCCTTGAGCCCTGATAGACGGACCCTGGAAACAATTTAAGTTTAGATGTCTCTATTTAGGCTGCAAGAGTACTCTGCAAGTGATGCTTACTAAGAAATAATAATGGAGGAAGTCAACACACACACACACACACACGAGGGAGGGGTATTATTATAAGAATCTATTGGTTGGTGCATTAGCAGATAGAAAGGCGAGCAAGAATCGGTATACATCACTGAATCATGACAACTGTGTGAGATATATAGAGAATTAAAACTTCCAACCCTCAGAATTCTGCTAAAACTTTGTTGGCCGGAAGGCATGCAGCTAAATCTCCTTCTGTAAAAGGATGGGAAACAGATCGCTGTGCTTTTCTATTATGTTTGAGGCAGGTGTGAGTGTGTGGTTTTCTTTTTTCTTTTCTATTATGCTTCTTCGACAAGGCTTAGCTTTATTCCCGAGGATTGCACTTGGTGAACATATTTTTATTGGTCAAGCGGAATTGGATGGGCTAAGACTGTCATATATAAAGAAGAGATGGGATTAACTTTTTTATTTATATAAATTAATACCGAGTCCCACTTCACAACGACTGCATTAAGAAAAATATGAGAGTTGTTTTTTTTATGCCATTAAATACTTGAAATGAGGATCAAAAACTTGTCCAATTTGTCAATCATCATACATGTTAATGAATAAATAAAAAAAGTTGATGTGGCTTCTTCAACCTAATGAGCCAAGTGTGAATCGGTTGCAATATTGGTTAAAAAAAAATATTAACACCATTATTTTTTTAACTCCTACCCGACCCTAGCTCAAATGTAATACATCAAATTATCAAAGGATTAAATTGCAAAAAAAATCTATGGAGCAGAATGAAAAAATGACAATACACCATATTGACTCATGCTAACTCGCAAAATCAATAACCTAGACGATCGACACGACGACAATGAGTTAACCTAGTTGGATAATTTGCTTCTTTTTTTTTTCTTCCCTTATTCTTCTCCTTGTTAAACCCTGGCCAAGTCTCAACAAACCTCGGGTTCTATTAAAGAATGGAGACGCAATTTAAGAAATAAATAAATGTTGAAGGATTAAACTTGACTTCTGAAAGATGAAACAGAAAAACAATTAGCTTAAAAAAAAAACACGGAAACATGGGTGAGTCTCCTATATTGGGTTTAATCATCCAAACTCACAACTTGTGAAATCCTAGACTTGAATTCAATAAATAATCTCAATTACCAATCAATTTAATATTGGAGGATGAAATCGTAAAAAAAAATCTAAATTAAAAAACTTGCCAAAGGAAAAAGAATTGCAACAAAAATAATGAGAACCAAAGCACATAGAATTTTTTTTTGAATGATGACATTATAAAAAACCTTCAATTCTAAAAATCATCTAAAACAAAACTAATAGAAATTAAAAGATCGAGGACAAAATATGACTAATAAAAAATTGAAAAAGGTTGAAATTTAAAAATAAATAAATATTAAAGGATGAAATTGAAAAAACATTAGCTTAAATAAGGAAACAAAACGAAGTAAACCCACGTGAATCTCCTAAACTTAGGTTTTTCCCCAAACTTGTAACCTACAAAGTTCTAGATCTTAATTCAATCAAGAAACTCAATTCCCAACCAATTTAATGTTGGAAGATGAAATTATTAAAAAATTAAATTAAAAAAATCTGTCAAAGCAAAAGTGCAAAAAACAGAATGAGGATTACATCACATAGGAAAAACAAATTAAAGGTGGATGAAATCGTAAAAAAAACTTCAATTCAAAAAATTGTCTAAAAAAAATAAACAATAAAAAAACAAAGACCAAACCTAATAGATAAAAAATTAGAGGATGAAATTGATAAAAAAAAAAATTCCAATTCTACATAACATTACAAATTTTAAAAAATAGTAATTAAAAGAACAATGATCAAATATGAAGGAAAAACAAATCGAAAGACTGGTTTAAAATTTTGAAGTGCCACAAGCAAAAATCAAGGTGGAGAGAAAACAAAGAGAGCAAAAAAGCTCACCAGCACCAAACGAAACTAGATTGCCACATGTATTGTTGTGGAAGGGAAAGGTTGCCGAGACAAACCTAACCATACCAAGGAAGCTCACCGTTGATCGTCGGATGCGCCATTTGAAGGCTACAAAGTCAATGACGTGTTGACGGGTGCTATGCACACGCCAACATATTTTCTTTTCTTTTTTAATATATTTATTTATTAAAAGACAAGATCGCCACTAAAAAACATATATATATTGAAAAGACAAAACAACCCCTAGGTGACAATTTATCATTTTTTATTTATTAAATGCATTATCATCATTTCACTATGCAAATAAGAATAAAGAGACAAAATGACCCTAGATGGCAGGTTAATATTTTTTCTCTTAAAGGGAATTCAGTAATTCCACTATGCTAAAAAAATAAAAAGATTTAATTGACCTCAATCTATGACTCCCTGTAATTTTTACGTAAACCAGTTTTCTTAAGTGTTGAACTCAAGAAAATTAAGAAGTTATATATATATATATATATATATATATATATATATATATATATATTATGTCAAATTTTTAGTAGAATCTCCTTTGTATATTGGATATTTTACGTGTCGACATCAATTCAATCAAAATCAAATACTCTTTATTCTCACATCCATAGAAATTCATCACCATAATTCTGATATAATCATCCTAAATCATATCTCGTTATATTCCACATTTCTCTATTCATTCTCAATAATCTGTAACATTTTCAACTTCTATTGTTTACATGATAACAACAACAACAATAATAAAACATCACAAAAATTAATATGTTTATATGGTACGAAACTAATTACATTGATTTTACACAAAATATTGCTACATGCATTATATATTTAAGACTTGAGTTTTATAAAGTTTCAAGAAACATGCACTTCTACATCATCATACCTAACCAATAATTCTAGTTAGTTTAACCCGAAAACCTCTTGATTACATAGTAAAATAAGATGTCTATAATTACAACACAAAATTTTGATCATACATCCCACTAATCTATAATTATTCGAGTCTAACAAAAGCAACAACTAAAGACTGCTCATGGATATTCTGAGAGGTACTTGAAATAAAATCAACATTTCCTATTAATTCTTAAAAATGATAATTTATTAAAACTTTAAAAAATTCCAAATATTTTATCTAGATCATATTACAACCATTCCTTATAACCATTTAATAATTCCTCATTATATTTACTCATATAATTTAAGCAAATCTTCTAATACTCATGACAAAACAAATCATCCTGACATTTCGTTGTAGAAGCCAACAATCCAGAATCACCTTATGAATACCAAGTACTCCAGTGGTCCAACTTGATTACAATTCAATTCGGTATGCTTTTTTGGAAGCCAATAATCCGATATTTCTTAACAAATATCAATCAATTAGGCGAACCCATTTTGGTTGCCAATCAATCCAGTTTTTTCATTCGGAAGCCAATAACTCGGTATTCCTTAATGAATATCTATTAATTCGACAAACCCATCTTTGTTGCCAATCTATCTGGTTTTCCTATTCAGAAGCCAATAATCTAATATTCCTTAACGAATACCAATCAATCCGGCCAACCTATCTTGGTTGCCAATCAATCCGGCCTTTTCATTTGGAAGCCAATAATCTGGTATTCCTTAACGAATACCTATCAATTCGGTAAATCTATATTGGTTTCCAAACTCTAGCCTTCTTATTTAGAAACTAATAATTTAGTATTTCTTAACAAATACCAATCAATCGTTTCAATACACATATCTTTCTTTCCATATATATAATTCATATTAGCTTCCACATTTCATATATGAACTATCATATAATTAAGAGTAAATGGATAATTTAAAAGAAGAAATTCTATGAGGTACCGAATACCTATTTCAATAATCAAATGTAACATTGCTTAAAATTCTAAGTTCCCCTTTGGCTGACACCCTTCTTAAACCTTTCCTACAATTTCAATATTATTCTTTCCCCTTCACTTCCTCTTTAGAACAACATTTCAATATTTCCTCATCCAAATCACCACAAACATTTATCACAACTCATACTAACAATAGTATAATTTAAATAAAATATACATCTTCCAATCCATTATAAGCCTTCATTTATATATTAACATATCAATTTCTTTAAAATCAACAAGCTCATTGAATTAACCAAACTCCCTGTTCCCAAGCATAATGTGGCTGACACCCTGTACAACCCATCACTTCAAATGTTTCCTTAATTATTCATGGTTTTAGGTTATTCTAATTCCACACTAACTTAATTTCATCATTCTACAAGAATTCCTCAATACCCCCAAAATTTATTTATGAACCCTAACTTAAAAATTCAAGAATTTAGTACAAAAATCATGGTAATCTCACTCTTACTTAAGCTTGTATAAATGACATTCAGAGTCTTTACCAATTGCCAAAATGAGCTTTAAAATGCTCCCAGTTGAATTTTTCAACCGTCCCCCCCCCCCACCAAGCTACCATGAACTCCCTCGTTATTGCTCACTCTCTCTTTCTCTCTTTACTTGCTTCCTTAGTGTAGTGTTTAAGTGTTATGATCATTTATCCACACTTATAACATGGAGAGATCAAACTCTTTTAGGATTTCTCTTAAGAAAACAAATGCAAGAATGAAGAAAGAAGAGAAGAAAAAGCAACATGATTTCTTCCCTCGGTATGGTATGCACATCATGTTTTTAAAGGGGAAGGAAAGAGTTTTTAGCTAAATTTCCAATTTTACCCTTACTTATTGTCCACATGTTATTTTATCCAAACTCCAACATTATTGCGAAGCCTTCCCGAACTCTGATTGATCTAAAATTGTAACTTGAGATAGAATGATGTGTCAGAAAGTTACACATAAAATTTCAGCCCGATCCAACTGTCACATTCATAATTATACGTGATAGCGTAAACCTGAACACTTGTAATTGTTTAAGCAAAAATCCGTGTTTTTTTTAATGTTTTACTTACTTAAATCATCCATATTTTTAACTAATTTATTTGGAACTTCCATCCCTATTTATGATATAATTGTTTCCCCAAATTTCACCCATTTTCAGTTTAAAAACTGTACGATTGCACACAAGGCTTATACTGGTGATCAGGGTTATTCGCATATAAAACCATACATTAATTTATTTGAAAATTCCAAAATACTTTTCTAAATATTTTCACCCTAAATTTATAAAAATTCTCTATATTTATCACTACTTTATAAATTTTCAGGCTATTGGTTTGCATTATACCCTTTATGTTCGTCAAGTCATATTTTCCATATCCTAATACATGTTTAAACCAAATTTCGATTGGGCAAAATCAAAATTCATTAAGATTTATCCCATAACTCTTCTTTCCTGATAAATAAATTTTATTTTTTTATTTTTTTTCAGATTTTGTACTTTTTATTTTTTTGGTCATTTTTCTTATTTTTATTTTTAAAATTAACACAAACATTTTATTTCACATTTCAAAATCTATCATCATCCCCTTGATGTAAATATTCGATTCACTTGGTTAACATAATATTTACTTTAGTATCCTTATAGATTTTACCCAAGTGTTTACAATTTCCATCATCTATTCATTTCTTTTAATCCTAAGTTTTCATTACTTATTGAGACCTTACTTCATACAACCCACCCTCCTTTTATGTGAGGGTTTATACAATCAATTGTATAATGACCTAGTAGACCATGCGCAAAGATATATTACCGTAAAGACAAGTTCATTTATTTTTTAGAAGGATAAAAAGTTATTGCA
>Ga0325410_1008678_pt1 | contig 10983 bp, 10 predicted proteins | sample PopdelMetagenome_16_FD_206182 | JGI IMG/M metagenome (GOLD analysis project Ga0325410, IMG submission 206182) | Populus deltoides microbial communities from Bellville, Georgia, United States - Xylem-PdIQD-R3 | ecosystem: Host-associated > Plants > Phyllosphere > Stem > Wood/Secondary xylem...
AAGTTACTGCTCTGATACCATGTTGAAGTTTTTAATCTTGTGTTTGATTGTGTTTATTTGATGATTTGTAGGTTGATTGTTGATTTGGGTAGTAGGAGAAAAAGGTTTGCACAGAAGGTTGAAGAATGGAGAGAGTTGCAGAAAAAGGTAATTCTTGTATATATTTTCCACTCACAACATGCTTGACAAAATCCCCCTTATAAACTGATTTGGGGAGAACACACGTATTGTGTGATCTTTTACAGCCTTTAACAGCTAGGCCTACAGAAAAGCATTTAATTATTTTTTCTTTTCTTAGTTAGTTACAAATAACTGAAATGCAACTAACTAATCATTACATAACAACTTTCTTCAGCTTCTTCTTTTTCCTCCTTCTTTACTGTCAACTTTTCCCTTCAACTTCTGCATTTGCTTATTTGTAAATCCAGCTCAGCAACTTAATTACCAACATTCTAAACAACAAAACAATGTAAAAAAAGAAGGTTCGTAGTTTCTATTACTTCTACATGGAAAGGGCATATTGCTTCCTCCAAATACAAGAAATGTCTCCGAACCAGAAACTCCTTAGTACATACTCTTCCATGAAGTAAAATCCAAATAAAAACATCAACTCTAGGAGGTATGATTCCTTTCTATAATAACTTATAAGGAATTATAGACATGCTCGAGAAGCAATTTTATCAATGAAGTTGTTGCAAGATTTGATAGCCTAAACACTGCTTCTGGTTCCCAACATTTAGAATATATTATATTCTCCTTTAACTATTTTCCTTCAATCAATTTAAGAAGACGTAGTAGTTGATTTGATTTTGTATGGTTTAAGTTCCTCTTCCAAGATAAGTTTCAATACCATGATTCATTAAAGAAATTTTCCACCTCTAAAATGAGTGTTCGTAGTGCTTAGATAGAGCATACAATCATGGAAATTGTAGCTTTAAAGATCTATATTCCAACCAAGAATCAGTCTAGGAATGAATATCCTTCTTGTTGCCAGCTATGGAGACCCTTTTATTATGTATGATGGAATATATATCAGACTATATGTCAGAAAGAGAGTGCTTATAAAAAGTAGAACATTTTAAAAAACAATTTGATATTTTCTGTTAACAATATTTTACCATTCTCCTTTGTTTTGATTACCCAACCTCCATGACTATTTTAAAAGTAAAACTTTGTTTTTACCCTTCAAAGAACGCACTCTTAAATCGCCTCTCTTCTTTTATTGCACTACTACATTCCAAGACACCTTGCTAATCTTTCTTACATCATATGTACCAGACCATAAAAATCTCCTTTCAATTGAAGTGATGACCTGCCCTACCCCTTTTGGCATTAGAATAGTGACACATAGTATAGTAAGAGAGAGTTCAACACATTTTTCAACAGACATATCCAACCTGTTAGGCTCAGAAGCTTTCCTTTCCATCTTCCTAATCTTTCTCTAATACAAGAGATTATTCTAATGATTTTTTATGTTGATGTGCTTTTGTGATTTTATCCTAAAGAAAGGCCTAGGTACCTTACAGGAAATGTATCCTATCTATAATAAATGGAATTTGCCATACCAACCATATAAGCATCATCCATATTTATTCCAATAAATGAAATTTTGTAAAAGTTCACTCCTGGAACTGAAGCTAGCTTAGACCATCTCAAGATCCTCTTAACATATAGCTATAAATTGTAATCCTTTAGAGCAAACACTAGAGTATTATTTTCATATTGTAGATGACTAAAAAAAATCTCCTATTCCTTTGAAGTAACCAACTAATTAAAAAGCTCTCTAAAATAGGACTAACAATCCTTCCGCTACTATATCAAACAAAAAAGGTGAAAGCTAACCACCATTTCTTAAACCTATTTCCAATCCAAAATCTCAACTTGTTGAGCCATTAATCATTATGGCAAGTTTTGAGCTTGAGATGCATTCACGAATTTAATCATGTTCTTAGACTTAATTTTTATGCAAATTCATCCAACAATCATTTAATTTGACCTTGAATTTCCTATAAAATTGCAGCTTAATTTTTATGTATTTTTGTAATCCTCCCCTGGTCTGTTTTCTCCACATCATCAGCTTTTATTTAATTTTTTAATTTTTTTGGAAGAAAAAAAAGTGGATTTGGGGAATAACCCAGAAATGGGTTATGACAGTTGCCCCTCTCTTTACAATGCTTACGACAGAAAGTCTCGTAAAAGACTTTAGATAGTAAGTTTTGTAAAAAAGAAAAAGGAATGGATTCAAGAAATGGTGAATCCTTCTAAAAATGTTTGAAGTGAGGGCTAGAAAGTACACTCATAGGAATAAGAACTTAAAGATTTTTCTTTTGAAATGGTAAAGTTGTAGTAGGCAAGTCGCCTGTTGCTAAAATTCTGAGAGCTTTGTAATAGTCAAATTGTTATGGGGACCTACCTAGAAAAAAATGAAAAAGACTTTTGAAGGTGGCGAAAAATACGAATGATTTTTCAATGTGGTCTTATTGTAATGGATGACCTGCCCAGATGAAAAATGTGAAATTTTTTCAAAGTGGCAAAAAATACGAATGATTTTTCAAAGTGGTGAAAAATACGAATGATTTTTCAAAGTGATCTTATTATAATGAGCGACCTGCCCAGATGAAAAATGCAAAAAACAATTTCCAAGTGATGAAAAATGCAAGTGATTTTTCAAAGTGGTGAAAAATATGATTCGTCTAGCAAAAGGATTTAGCAAGAGATGCCTTAAAGGGATGGCAAAATAGGGCTCGAAGATGCACTATCTAGGAGATGAGAGTTCAGAGGATCATTTGAAAGGTGAATGATAGGGCCTAAAGGCACACTATTTGAGAGGTGAGGTCTCAAAGGCACATTCAAAAAGATGTAGGATTATAAAACACACTATATAAGAGATGAGGACTTGAAGGCGCTCTCAAAGGAGAGGTAGGGCTATAAATCGCACTATCTAAAATGGTCAAGGACTCAAAAGCGCACTATCTAAAATGGTCGAGGGATCGAAGACGCACTCAAAGGGAAGAGGTAAGGCTGTAAAGCGCACTATCTAAAAGATCGAGGGTTCGAATGCACACTCAAAGGAAAAATATAGAGCTGAAAAGTGCATTATCCGAGATGGTCGAGGGCTCGAAGGCGCACTCAAAGGGAAGAGGTAGGGTTATAAAATGCATTATTCGAGATGGTCGAGGGCTCAAAGGCACACTCAAATGAAAAAGGTAGGGTTGTAAAGCGCACTATCTGAAATAGTCGGGGCTCAAAGGCACACTCAAAGAAAATAGGGTTAGAAAATTCACTAATTAGGAAATGAGGACTCAAATGCGACTTGAAAGGAGGTAGGGTTAGGAAACGCATCACCTAGGAGATGATGACTCAAAGATGCATTCGAAAAGAGGTAGGGTTAGGAAATGCACTCCTTAGGAGATAAGGACTCAAAGACGCACTTGATAGGAGAATGATAGGGCCTAAAGGCACACTATTTGAGAGGTAAGGGCTCAAAGGCGTACTCGAAAGGAAGTACACTACTTGGGAGATGAGGACTCAAAGGCATACTCGAAAGGAGGTAGGGTTAGGAAATGCTCTACTTGGGAGATTATGGCTCGAAGGCGGATTCAAAAGGAGAATGATAAGGCCTAAATACATACTATTTGAGAGGTAAGGGCTCAAAAGCACACTTAAAAGGAGGTAGGGTTAAGAAACGCACTACTTGGGAGACGAGGACTCAAAGGCATACTCAAAAGGAAGTAGGGTTAGGAAACACACTACTCAGGAGATGATGGCTCAAAGGCATATTTGAAAGGAGGTAGGGTTAGGAAACACACTACCCTACAAACGATGGCTCAAAAGCACATTTGAAAAGAGATAGGGCTAGAAAATGCATTAGCTAAAAAGCGAGGGTTATAATACGCACAAAAAAAATAGATGATAGGGCCTAAAGGTGCACTATTTGAGAGATGAGGGCTCAAAGACGGACTTAAAGGGAAATAAATAGGATTGTAAAGCATACTATCTAAGATGGTCAAAGGCTCAAAGGCACTCTTGAAGGGAAAGAGGTAGGTTTGTAAAGCACACTATCTAAGATGATGGAGGGCTCAAAGGAGCTCTTGAAAGAACAGAGGTAGGGTTGTAAAGCACACTATCTAAGATGATGGAGGGCTCGAAGGAACTCTTGATAGGAAAGAGGTAGGTCTGTGAAGGGCACTATGTGAAAGATGGGGGCTCAAAGGGGAAGATGTAGGGCTGTAAAGCATACTAGCTGAGATGGTCGAGGGCTCGAAGGTGCACTCAAAGAGAAGAAAGATAGGCTAAAAAACATATTATCTAAGAGATAAGGGCTCCAAGGCGCACTCAAAAGGAGGTAGGGTTATAAAACGCACTACCCGAGAAGCAAGAGATCAAAGGTGCACTCGAAAGGAGGTAGAGTTAGAAAACACACTACCCGAGAGATAAGTGCTCAAAGGTGCACTCGAAAAGAGGTAGTGTTAGAAAACACATTCCTCGAGAGATGATAGCTCAAAGGCGCGCTCAAAAAGTGATGATGGTGAGACACTAATCTGTCAGGGATGAAAGTAATGCATCATGATCAATATACATGTATACTTACTTGAGAAATATAGGTCCCCTTTTCTTCATGGAGTTTTCCCTTTCTAAAAAATTTGAGTCTGTTTTAGTAAGCTTTGATGATTCTTTCACTCTTGCTTACTCAAGTCACATTTCATGATTTTGACCTCTGGGAAAGGCGTAATGTTAACCAGCCTTTATCTTAAAGTCACCAACTCTACCCTACATTTTTTGTTTTCATAGAAAAGAAATCATAGATCCAACCCTATTATATGTTTGTTGGATTTCCCAAAGTGTTCTTTTCAGGTTTTCTTTGGGGATAAGGTCATGTGAAAGAAGATTTGGTTATTTATAAGAAGTTGTTTTCACAGATAACTTTTGGAATTTCAAAGCTATTCTGAAAAAATCATTTTAATGTTTGTTCAAAACAACCTTATTCTGGAAAATTCAAGTGATTCTCATGGATAGGTTTGCATAAGTGTTGAAAATTTTTCTTTTGCTTTTGGAGAAAATATAAAGTGTTGTTTTGTTGGTCAAAATGGGTTCAAACTTTAATCTGAGGGTTTGAAAGATCTAGTCTTCAAAGCATTCATTTTGCATGCTTGAATAATGACTTGTTTCGCATGGAAAAGCATTACTTACTGATCTAGATTGCCTGTCTTTGATCAGAAAGGGCTTGACTGAGCATGTAACATAGGCTTAGGCTTTTGTTTATGAAGAAAAGAGATATTTATTGGCTTAAAAAGTGTTTAAGGGATTTCAAGACTAAGGATCATTAGTGCTTGTTTCTCGATCTCTTTTAGGTCCATGGATTTCTAGATTTGGAATTAATTTTCAAAATGGTCCATCGTGCCCCCTAGTGTTGGGCTTTGGCCTTTTCTCTTTTTTTTCTTCATTTGGATTCGAGTATTGTCATATTAGTTATTTTTATGGTATGCTTAAACCTTTTGGACCCTTTGGTTTTTTTTATACCCCCAACTTTATTTGAGCACCTTTAATCATTGAGGATTTTTTCATGCCCCCTAGTATGGGGTGTGATCCTAGCCAAGATTATTTTTCCCAAGAAAAACTTATTAAGTTCAAAAACGGACTGCAAAGGATTCTTAGTTTGTGAAAGGAATGTCAAAGAGAGATGTTATAGCCACTTTGATGTATAGGCTGGCGTTGTTTGTTGCCTGATGCCTTGTTGTGTACAAAAGGCTTCAAATTCATTTAATGTATATTCTCCACCTTGATCAGATCTCACGATTATGATGTTATAGCCACTTTACTTCTTAACAATTGCTTTAAAATCTTTAAAACAATTCAACACTTCTGACTTTCTCTTCAAAAAGTATACCCATATCTTTCTACTTAAATCATCAATAAAAATAAGAAAGTACCTATTATGTCCAGTTGGCATTGGCTTTATGGGACCACACACGTCAGTGTGCACTAACTCCAATGGTTTATTTGCTTTCTAGTTGACTTCTTTGGCAAAATTGGTTCTGTGATGTTTGCTGAGGACACAACTATCACAGACTTCATATGTATGATCAATGTGGGGCATACCTTTAACTATCTTCTTACTTGCTAGCATCTTCAGAATTGTAAAATTCAAATGTCCAAGCCTTAGATGCTAGAGCCACTCTTCATTATTGGTGATGGCACTTAAACACTTTGCTGCATCATATTAAATGTTTAAAGGAAACATCATATTCTTAGACATCTTCACATAAGCAATTAATCTCCTAATGTAGTATTTGATTGTTAGATGACAATTCTTCATAAAAAAAGTATAACCTTTCTCCAGAAGTTGACCTACACTCAGCATGTTATACTTTATGGCTAGAATATAGTAAACATTTGTAATATAGCTATGTTTGCTGTCGCACGTGTGTAGAGTCGCAACGAATAACATCCACTCTCAAAATTTATCTGGCAAAAGAGAAATATGGGGAGACAAGAAATTCTTTTTTTTTATCAGTGGAAAGTGGGAATGGGAGTCGCCACCTAACTGGAAACCCTAATTGGTCTCAAAGATTGAGTACGGGGACTGGTTGCGTAAAGAAAAGGTATTAGCACCCCAAATACGCCTTACCTAGGGTAAGCTGCATTGTTTGATTGTCTAATAAAAAGCTAAGGTGTTATTGTATTTCTAATTATTGGTTCATCAATAATACCTAACCATTCTAACGTCAATAAAAAGGAACTACCTTTTTAATATCGGGAATATATTTTACGTATAAATTCATAATCCTAGATACTAAAAAAAACAAAATAGTTTTTGGGTATTTTTTAAAATATTGGACTAGTTCTCATGGCTTTAATAAACTGGTTATAAAAGCCAAAATGCATGCTAAAACAAATATTTTTTGAATTTTTGTTGTATGAAAATACAATGTGATGATTTTTATTTTTATTATTATTTAAAAAAAACAATCTTTGAGAGACTTGGCCGTATGCAAAAAAACAAGATATATATATTTTTTGCAATATTTTCAGAGAAAACCAGGTGTTATAATACCAGATTTGTATCTTTACGGTATAAAAATACAAGCCGATATTTAAACAAAATTGATAAAAAAAAATACGCAATACAAATCACCAACTTTGAAAGGATTTAAAAAAATAGTGGCCCTCAATTGTTCACATGCTACGTGAACAGTGGAGAGTGAATTATAATTCACTTTCCACTGTTCATTAGCAAAACAGTGGAGCTAGGCAGGGAGGGATGAAATGAAGCAGAAGGAAAGGAAGAGATGGGGAGGCTAACCGGGTGGTGGTGCTAACGGCGTGGGTGGCAGAATGACGATGATTTGCGGTGGTGAACAGAAAAAACGATGGTGGAATAATGGTTGTTCTTCCTCTGTTTCTTGCTCTCTCCTCCTTTTTTTTCTCACTTTTTTGTTTTTCTCCTCTCTGTCATTGTTTCTCTCTTTTTTCTTGGTTTGTTTCCCTTGGTTTGAATCTTCCTCTTCACTCTCGCAATCCCTCTCTCTTTCGTCTTTTTTTTCTTGTTCCTCCCCTTTCTGTGTTCCTTTTGGGTGATATTTATAGGGGCGAAGGGGAGCGAGATCGACCCTATCCCCGCCCTATCGTTACGCATGGGGAGTGGGGCCTTCCTGCCCTGTCACGGTGTCAGGTGAGGTGGCCAATGGGCCTCGCTTGCATGGCACGACCCCTAGGTTTCTCATCATGAGGGGAGCGTCGGTGGCATCGGGCTTTGGGTTTTGACAGAGCACGCAGGGAGAGAGAGAGAGGCAGGGAGAAATAAAGAAGAAAAAAATAAAAATTTTATCTTCCCTTGTTGCACATCCAGGAGAAAAAGAAGAAGGAACAATGTCGCTTAAAACGAGACTGTTTTATTTTCTTTTTTTTTAACATGAAACGACGTCGTTTTGGGAAAAACACGTCGTTTCATTTAAATAAAAATGGTGCCAAAACACGTAAACTTCCAAATCAATCCTCAATTCGTCCTTTGTTCATTTAAGTCCTCAAATGCAATTTTGATTTTAAGAATCAATTCAATTGCATCCCCGCCAACTTCAATTGTCAGCCCTAAAGTTGGCTATCTTTTTCACTTTAGTCCTTGGTTTTGAATTTGTGCATTTTGACCCTCAATTAATCTATAAACTTTAAATTTCTTTAATTTGGTCCCTAATTCAGTCAATTTCAATTCCTCTATTTACGCGTCTTTTCTGTTTGGTCCTTGGTTTTGGATTTATTTAATGAAGTCCCCAATTGGCCACTAAACTTCAATATTCATGCAATTAAGCCCCTGATTTGACCAAATCAACTCTTAAAAATTGTAATTTGACCTCTGAACTTTAATTCCTTCTAATTAAAGCCCAAATTGACTTAAAAATTAATTTTTCTTACAATCAAACCTTCTATAAATTCAATTAACCCTTCAATAAAATCCAATTGAGTCTATAAACATCTGATTTTAGACTTTTCTCCTCAAATTGAATTTTCTTTTTCAACAGGGCTCTCGTCAGTCAAGTATATACTGTCAAATTTTAATATTTATATTTTTAAACCTCTTCAATCAATTTCTGATCATTTTCTGGGCGCTTCGACATCCTATTCTTACTACTATTATTATTATTACTATTATTTTTTTAATTTAATATATATATATATTCTTCTTCTTTTTTTATGCGGTGACCCAAAAATAGGTTACAACAATCGCCATTCTTCAATCTGATTCGGATGTTGCCTTTACCTTTTACTAGAACTTTTAAGGTATCTTCAAATGTGACTTGTCCTTGTATGGTCTCATCTAGATCACCAAATAGATTCTATTGTCCGCACATGTGATTGCTGACTCCAAAATCTAGATACCAAACATTTTCTTGATTCTCGCATAGTCGTTGTTGGATAAATAATGCAGTTGATCCTCCTATGGTGGCATCCTCCTCTGCATGGTTGGCTTGTTCATGTACCTCTAATGGAGCTTTCCTTCGACATTCAATGTTATGGTGCCTAAATTGATTGCAACTATAACACTGGATATTCCTCTTGTCACGGTTATTGTAACCACCTCCTCTTCCTCTAGAAGTAAATGCTTGTTGTCCTCGACTTTCTCTAGTGGTGTTTTTACCACCTCTTCTTCTAAATCTGTATTACAAGATCCTATTCCTTGAAATCGCTGAAATCCTCCTCGTTTTTGTTAACCACTTCCTCGAGTGGTATATCCACTTGTTGAAGTCTCTCCTTGCTTATATCTGTCTTTTTTAAAGGACAATTTTGATTGCAAGACATGCTCAATTGCCTTATCTCCATTTCTTTTTACAATCTTTTATTCATGAGCTTGTAAAGAACTCATAAGGTCATCCACCATTAACTTGTCTACTTTTTTAGACTCTTTAATAGCGATGACAACAAAATCAAATTTTAAATCTAGAGATCTCAAAATTTTCTCAGTAATCCGAGCATCTGTAAGGGCTTCTCCATTTCTTCTCATTTGATTGATCATGACCATAATTGTTGTGTGATAATCAGAAATAGATTATGAGGACTTCATTTGCAATGATTCAAATCCACCTCGCAAAGATTGGAGATGAATCTTCTTGATTTTGTCAGCACCTTTGTATTTTCATTAAAGAGCCTCTTATATTTCTTTTGATGTTTTTGCGAAAGCAATGATCTCAAATATGGCTTCATCAAGACCTTGATAGATGATGGTATTTGCTTTGTTGTCTTTCTTTCTATTGGTTTTGAAGACTTGCTTTTGTGCCTCTTGTAGATAATCTTATGCTCCTTTAAACTCTCGTTCATCATAACCATATTCTACAATCTCTATACACTCTTGTGAACCAAGAAATGCCTTCAATCTGATACACCAATTATTATAATTATCTTTGGTTAGCTTTAAAATGAGTGTCTGTCCATTTTGTGTAGTCATTTTATTCTTTGAATGACTATATCACCTTCTAAAAGTTGGATTTTGCAAAATAGACACTGTAAATGGATCCAGAATGGTCAAAATAGTAGGGAACCGGTCTGACTTGCTTGAAAATGGGTCAGAAATGAGTTGAACTAGGAATATTCTTTTGGCTCAGCTGTCAACTCAGCTTAGGCGGTGCGACTCAGCTCAATATAGTACTAGACTTTCAGGCGTCGCGTGTATGCCACCGATATCTCTGATGAGGCTGATTTTTGTACTGTTGAGTTTGTATGGATGAACCCTACAATGTGGAATGATCAAAATAGGTTTTTGACCACTTTAAAAAATCAAGTGTATCACAAAAACTCCTCTGTTTTTTACCAATTATTGGTGGGATCGACCACTGGTAGTGGCTTTGAAACACTCAAATGAGATAAAATGAACTATTTTATTTCAACAATAAGAAGTTTACAAATAACTAGGAGCTCTCAAACACACCTTTTTTTTTTCTTTGATGTTTTTCTATTATATTTTCCACACATAATAGCATAAATTTAACAATATATTTATACTCAAATTGAAAATAAAAAAAATTATATTTAAAGGGTGAACACTAATAATTGGTGAAAGTGTGAAGATGACTAGCGGTTACATTTGATGGTTGTAGTTGATGGTTGCCATCCTCTACCTTTTTAAATGAATTTACTTTTTTTATTTTGAATATGTGGTGTGTGAGTGGAAAGGATGGGCTTCTCGGCTGGTGATTTTTTAGGAGAGAGTGTTTTTGGTGTCGATAAGGTATAGGTGTGCGTGAGGAAGGCTGAGAGAGTGTGCTCTTCTGTTTTTTCTGGGCGTGCATTTTTTTTTTTTTTCTGGTTTTGGTGGTGGCTCAGTTATGGAGGTTTTGCTGGTGTCAAAAATGGAGAAGAAAACAAATGGGTTAGCTAGTGTGGAGGACACGTTTTATTTTTCTTTGGGAGAGAAGGAGAGTTTTTTTATTAGGAGTGGTCAGGCCATTTTTGTGCGTGTCTTCTCTAAGTAATTTTTTTTTTCTTTTTGTTAAT
>Ga0325410_1008680_pt1 | contig 10981 bp, 3 predicted proteins | sample PopdelMetagenome_16_FD_206182 | JGI IMG/M metagenome (GOLD analysis project Ga0325410, IMG submission 206182) | Populus deltoides microbial communities from Bellville, Georgia, United States - Xylem-PdIQD-R3 | ecosystem: Host-associated > Plants > Phyllosphere > Stem > Wood/Secondary xylem...
GAAATTCTTATAGAGGAGGGTAACATAAATCCTTTGAAAGGATTAAACTTTTTTATGTTCTCAAGTTGTTTTCTTTTTGTGAATTTTGAATAAAAGTTATCTCATAGTCGTGTAGTCTTGGTTACTTAATCGTATCCAATCTTTTCTACGCTACATTTCTACGATGATTATTTATTTAGGCTCGGATTTGCTTTCTGGAAGTGCTGGTGGAAGACCAACCATGCAAATTTGTCAATGCATGGTTTGAAGAGTATAGTTCATGAGAACATGGCATGGAACCAGCTCCAGCCTTCTTCTGTTCCATCAAGTAGAGGCTTTTCATGTTTTCTTTAAATCTTAAGACCTTTTGACTTGTTAACTCAATTCTTCAAATAGATCCAGTGACTGAATGGCATGGTACGCCAAGTGCTGTGATTTGGTCTAGGGAAAACAGGCTAATGCTCCTGGTATTTCCCTTCTTTAGTCCTATCAGTGCCAGGCATTGAATATGGAAATCATGTCAAGTATCGCTCCTAGCAAATGCAAACTTGAATGTCTTTTTCTGGGCCTTTCTGCTCTCTCTCTCTCTCTCTCTCATTTCTGTGCGCAAGGCAGCTTTCTATGGACACTCGAATGGTATTGATACGGAGCCTATTGGTCCACACTGAGTGTGATTGAAAAGATTCAACATTGTTTTTAGCTCTAAAATGTGTCTTGGTGGCTAAGGGTTAAGGGAGGATGATTTCTTTTTCTGGATTTCTTAAAGAGTAAACATCCAGAAAAAAAATTATAAAATCTTTCTAAACACATTAGATCAATGCGGAACATACATTCAGAAAGAAAATTTGATCTTAATTAATGGGGAAAAAAAACACCCATTAATTAAAAGAGGGAGAATATTTACTTGCTCCAAAGAAAAGGACAATAACAGCAGAAGAAATGACAGCAAATGAAAGTAATATAATCTTCTCCCATGGTGAAAATGATGGGTAGAAAGATAAATCTGACTTGATGATCATTTCCCTTCTTTATACAGAGAACTCTGGTTTAAATTCTCTGGGCTACTTCGTACTGATCCATATTCAGCATTATTTTGACTTGAGTTATAGTTTAAACCGAGTTTTACAAAAATTAAAAAGAATTTATTGGGTGTGATTGGTCAAAATCTTGAGTTAACTTGTATCTAATATGTCTCAAAAGTAATGAGTTGACTATGTTCCAAGTCACATCATTTTGAAATATTTGTTGTTCCATTTTTAATTTTATGACTTTAATTTATTAAAAAATTAAAATTAATAAAAACTCTAAAAGACATAGCAAAAACATCTAGATTTAAAAAACTATTTATTGCTACAATAAAATTATTTTTTTTGCACCTTAAAAAAAAAGATGCCTTGGTATTAGAGGTAATTCGATCTTTTTTAATGATTCATTGGTTAATAAAGAATTTTTTAAGGGTATATACATTCTTTTTAAATTTTTAAAATAATAAAATGACTAAATTACTCTTAAAATAAAAAAAATTAAAATTGATAACTGAGGGCGTTTATGTTTTTTTTTGTTATTTGAAATACACTAAAAACACATCTTTACCATTTGAATCATGAAAAAATACTGAGCCACGGATTTTGCTAGTTAACCTGAGTTTACTCACCTTATTTTATCCAAATTACATGTCTATTACGCTACCTCAAGCTAATTATTTTTATCCACTTTTGTACTTCCAAAGATTTTTTTATCATGTTATTGTGATCTTTTTCTAATTTTTTTGTTTGTTTAATATCATTGCTTATTTTTTTTATCGTCTAAGTAAAATAAAATAATTTATTAAACTTGGTTGGGGCTATAGCCCAAGTCATATTTTTTTGCAACGAGCTTGTGGCACCTCACCTATCTTTTCCTTTTTCTTATTTTTGTATTCTTATTTTGGTTTTTATTTTAATTGATGCCTTCTTTTAATGTCTTGTTTTAAATTATTTTTTAATTTATGTTTCAATCTATCCTTTATGATTTTTTATTTTGCTTATTTAGCTTTTTTTTATAGAGGTTTTTTTTTAAATTATTTTATATGTACTTAGTTTTTGAAGATATTGTTTTGATTCATTTATGTTTTATATTAGTGAAACTTATTTTTAAAAATAAAAAAATATTTATTTTTAGATAATATTTATAATATGTATAGCCTTGTATATTATTTGTTTTTTTTATTTAATCAATTTCATATATGTATCTATTTTTTTATCATTTCATTCAATACAAAATTAATTTTAATAAAGAAATTCAGTAAGCATAACGACTATTGAAGGCTTATATGGTCGTTAACTTCAGGGCCTGTGAAATTAATCGAGGTGTGTGCAAGATGACCCAGACAACCACGTTAATAAAAAAAAAGATATTGTATGATCAAATATCTTGATCTATTTTTTCAATTTTATTTTTAGTTATTATTTATGATTATTTATTTATATAGATAATTCTCAATTTATTTAATATACTTACATATTTATTTAAATTATACTTAAAATTTTTTATATAAAAAATAAATTGAAAAACCTGCCAATCTAATTTGACCTGCGTGAGTGCGGGTCAAATAGATTATCTTCCTCTTTCTGAATGTTTTTAATTTTTTTTTTCCTTATGATTCCGGTCAATGCACGCGTCAACATTCAAAGGGAGCCCAAATCTAATATATGTTTTTTTGGTTGAGAAACCATCTGCCCTCGTTAGAGGAGCTTCACACTACCTTCCTTTTGGCCAGACAAAGACTTGCTGCTCTGGAAAATTTTCCACAAATTTGCTAAGACGTGCTTGTTGGGTTTTAGTTGATTAATGGGAATCCCTTGACTGGCTGTGTTTTTTGTTTGTTTACCTCTCGCATTTCTTAATTTCTTCATAATAAATTTGATCCCGAAAAAATAAACCCTTAAACATTAATTATCCATGTTTGTGCATAATTTCTATTGAAATATTCTCAAAATAATCCATTGTAATCCTGACTTTGTATCATAAATATAGGTAAATATAGGTATCAAAAGTAAAAGCATATGTTTGTGTGTTGCTGATGGTGTTGGTGTGTGGTTACACACGCCACCACTATTCCTAGAAGATTCTAGTGTGATTCCTAGGTTTTCCGCAATCTTTCCAACATGTTCCCTAACATTTGAAGGATAATTTTTACAAATTTTAAATTTTTAGTGTGTTTGAATTTACTTTTTAAATTTTGAGTTTGTATTGTTTTGTAAACTTGTGTAATTTGTAGGTGTGTAAGTAAAGTATAATAAAAAATAATGTGTGTATGGTATTTTTCTTTTTATTACCTTTTATTTTGTGTTAAATAAATAATAAAAAAAATATTTTTTTAATTAACTCGAATGTTTTAGTTGCATATGAATAAAAATCCTAAAATTATTTGAGCATCTTTTTTTAGAAAATTTTTTAAAATACTATGTATATATACATTGTGGCATGTTTTAAGAAATATTGGATGGATTTTATAACAAGTTTGTTCCTTTTTAATATGCAGGTTTACAAACTTATACGTAAAATATATTCTTGATATTAAATAAAAAGATAGTTCCTTTTATTTTTATTCTGGCATTAGAATGGTTAGGCTTTTAATTTGATATGATAAATTTTTTTTTACCGGGGAGGACTTTTCTTCAACTTTAAACAAACCACCAATTAGAAAATACAATATTTTCTTAGTTTATATAAGATAAATAAACAATGCAGCTTATCTCAGGTAAGACATATTAAGGGTGCTAATATCTTTTCTTTACGCAATCAGTCCCCTTACCTGAATTATAAAACTAGTGAGGGTTTCTAATAATCAAATTATTAGGTGGCGACTTCTATTCTTTTTTTTAACTGATAAAGAACAAATTTTTTTTTATCGTTCCCACCCGTATCATTCCCAATTATCTTGATTCAAGAGAATAATTTGTTGCGACGCCGCATACGTGTGTAATAAAATTATTGGGACTTTCCTAATGTATATAGAAAAAAATTTATCTAAATTTCTATGTACTCGATCATTGAAAAAAAAAAAAAAACACGAGAAGTCCTATGATGTTATCCCTTCTTTCCCTTAACAATGAGCTAACAGCCTTATCTCTAAACAAGTTACTACGGTTCAGGACTATATAAATATCCATGAGCCATTTGGTAAAGAGGTCTACCATGGAAGCTCATAATCTCTTACAGCATCCTTGCAAATACAAAGAACATAGCCTCAAAGGCTTTCCTCCTTTTATATTAAAAGATATTAATCTTTTCATGATCCTCGTCGCTTGTCACCTAGAATCTGACGTAAAAGCATTACCTAACAGTAGAGGTGTTAAAAAAGATTTAATAATAATAGATTAAAAAACTTAAAAATAATATCACGAGTTGGGTGACATGTTGAGATTTTTGAAAACCGGTCCCAACTCTTATATTTTATCTTTATATTTGATAGTGTGTAGATTGTGCATTTAATTTTATTTTATTTAAAAACGTTGCGCTTCAAAGATCTTGTTAGCAAACTTTTAATTATATTTTTTTAATATAACAAATAAGAGCTTGTCTCTTTGTCAAAAAAAAAAAAATAAAAAAATTACAATTTAATAATGATGAAAGATATGAAAATTAAATTTAACATATAACCATTAAAACTCCAGTCCATGTTATAAATCTATCTATAAATAAAAATTCATAAAATTAATAATATAAACCCAACCTCCGTATATCTACAAACTTTGTTTAACTTAGCCTGATATATCAATTGCTGGGATTAAAAATTATGCTAATGACTTCGAAGTCTTGGACTCGGCGGTGCTTGCTGCACAGCTGTCCATACAAAGACTTGTTAGCGTTCTCGTCACTCACAAACCGTGCAGTACGAATATTCATAGTATTTAAATTTGCGCTACATATTCTCAGATACCAAATTTGCTTTACTCTTCAAATTGCGTTGTTAGCTCATAACAACTTCTTTTTTTAAAACTCCCTCACAACGCAAACTAAAATCGCCAGAACAAGACTAAGGAGGATGGATGGTGGGCAAATACTGCATTCTTATACAAAAGTATGGGTGATCCTCCTTTTGCTCTCAGCTACGCTTCGGAACTCAAAACTAGCTGCCAAAAATACCGAGCAGGATAAAATAAGAAAGCTTGCTGAAGAAAACTCAGGTACGTCTGCTAGCTTTAAGACTAGAATACTGGTTCATCAAGTTGTTGTAATTTTGATTTGTGCTAAGTATGTTTTCGCTTAGTTTCTCCTAGCCAAATTACTCACACCCTGCGCTTGGTAAAAAAAAAAAAAAAAATGCTTAAGTTCTGAGTCTATACTAATTATTTGTATTATACATGCAACGCGTATCCATGGTTGATTTTTTTTCTTCTAATTAGTTGAAACTTTAAATTTGAGTTGTAAATAAATCATGGATTTGAATTTCACTCAAAATTAAATTTAAATTTATTAAGTTAAATTACCATACATTCTTTACCATCATCTTCCAAGTTTAAGTTAGTGAGATCATCTTCCAAGTGAACTTTTAGTTCTTTTCTGAGAGAGTTGACTTATGTTTCTGTTACATAATAATATAAATTATATCTTGAGACCTCACCTAAAAGGTTAAGCTTTTAAGTTGAAATGGTTCTTCAACAGTCTCTAAATTGCTATTAAACACTACAAGATTTAACAGTTTTACCGACGGAATTTTTTCTTCGGCGTAAGACACATATTCCGTCGGTAATTAATTTACCGATGAAATCACTGACGGAAATGCTCCGTCGGTGAATCTTTCATCGGTAATTTTTTCTCCGTCGGTAAATCCGTTGGTAATAAAAAAATAAAATTACCCGCTTCATTTCGTCGGTATATCCCTCGGCAATAATTTTTTTATTACCAACGGATATACCAACGGAAATTCCGTTGGTAATTATTAAATTTTTTTAAAAAAAATTCATTTTATAAAATTATAAAATAATTAAATTAACATAAACCAACATTGTATAATATACTCAAAATGCTTGTAAAAAAGAATAAGAAAATCAACTCAAACAAATTTGCAACAAATAAATAAAATGAAAAAATAAATTCAACTAAAAAAATTCATATGAAAAAAATGAAGTTGCAATTGCTAAAAATTTAAAAATCCTATAAATAAATCAACTAAAAATTGATCTCGTATGAAAAACAAATCTCGCAACAACACGTCATCATTTAGTTTTTGCTTTGTTTTAATTTTTTTTCCCACTATAATTCCCTGGGTCTATACCGAGGGAATATGTCCGTCGATAAAATCCCTTGGAAATTTACCGACGGAAATATTCCATCGGTATTTCCGTTTGTATTTATCGATTTTCTGGTAGTGAAAGCTGTCGCACGTGTGCGGCGTCGCGGCGATATTCCTCTTCATGTATGTATTTGGCAAATATGGGGAGAGAAGAAATTCTTGTTTTTTATTAGTGGAATGAGGGAATGAGAGTCGTCACCTAGTATTTTGGTAACTAGAAACCCTAATTGATCTTAGAGATATGGTACATGGACTGATTGTGTAAAGGGAAGGTGTTAGCATCCCAAATATGCCCTACCTAAGGTAAGCTGCATTGTTTAATTGTCTGATAAAAACTAATTTCTTGTTGTGTTTTCTAATTGTTGGTCTATCTATATTTTAAGAAAAGTCCTTCTCAGTATGGAGATTTTTATCTTATCGGGTAAAAACCTAACTGTTCTAAAGTCTATATAAAAGAGCTACCTTTTTAATATCGGGAATATGTTTTACGTATAAATTCGTAATCCCATATATTACAAGAAAACAAAATAATTTTTTTAAAATTTTTGAAATATTGGCCTAGTTCTCATGACTTTAATAAACTGATTATTAAAGCAAAAAATACATGTTAAAACATTTTTTGATTTTTGTTTTTTAAAAATATGATAAATGTTTTTATAAGCTTTGAGAAATTGGCCATATACAGGAAAATAAGACATCTTTTTTGTTTTATAATTTGTTTTGTAATTTTTGCAATGTTTTAGAAAAAATTAGGTATTTTAATACCAGATTTGTATCTTTATAGTATAAAAATATAAACCAATATTAATCAAAATTGATAGAAAATACGCGGGAAAATCACAATTTTTTCAAAAGGATTTTCAGAAAAATTTTGGATTTTTTTATTAAAAAACATAATAACATATAATATAAAATATTAGGTTTGGGATAAATGAGTCAACTTCCTTTTCTTATAGTGAAGGCTCAAGTAGTGGCACTTCACCAAGAAAGATAAGGAGTGTCGCACGTGTGCGGCGTTGCGGCGAAAACATCCACCCTCGAATCTATCTAAAATGTATCTATATGGTAAAATATGGGGAGACAAGAAATTTTTATCTTTTATTAGTGGAAAAATGGAATGGGAATCGCCACCTAGTATTTTGGTCACTAGGAACCCTAACTGGTCTCAGAGATCGGGTACGGGGATTGGTTGCGTAAAGGGAAGGTATTAGCACCCCAAATACGCCCTATCTAAGGTAGGCTACATTGTTTTATTGTCTGATAAAATCTAAGGTCTTGTCGTGTTGTCTAGTTGTTGGTCCCTCTATGGTTTAAGAAAAGTTCTCCTCGATAAGGAAGTCCTTGTCTTATCGAGTAAAACCTAACCGTTCTAACGCCAAGAAAAGAATTTAATATCCAGAATACGTCTTACGTATAAGGTCGTAATCCCAGATATTAAAATAAAAACAAAATAATTTTTTTTAAATTGTTGAAATATTGGCCAGTTCTCGTGACTTTAATAAACTGGTTATTAAAGCCAAAAATACATGTTAAAACTTTTTTTTTATGAAGATGAAATATGATTTTTTTTTATTTTTTTAGAGAAAACTTGGCCGTATGCATAAAAACAAAACATTTTATTTTTTTATTTTTGTTTTGATGAAAATCAGGTATTTTAATGCTGGATTTGTTCTTTACAATATAAAAATACAAATCAATATTGACCAAATTACAGTAAAAAAATTCAGAAAATCACAGATTTTTTTAAAATAATTTTTTCTAATAAAAATTTTTTTTCCGTTTTAGGCTGGGCCCAGCCCGGCTCATGTAGCAGGACTGGACCTAGCAGGCCTAGCTGGGTCACTAGCCCAAGCCAGCCAGTAACCCGACTGGCTTTTAAACGCAAGCGTGCGTGAACAATTCACGCACGCCTGCTACAGCCAGGATGTAATTAAATTTCACATGCAGAGTGTTTGTGCAATTATAAACGGAAGGAGAAGGAATGGAAAGCTTACCTGGTATCTAAAACAGATGAAGACGATGGCGATGAAACTGCTGCGCAGGATCGGTGGTGACTGGTTCTGGGGACGATGAAGACGATCAACGCTGGGTCTTTTTTCTTCTGGTTTTTCTCTGTTTTTTTTTTTGAAATGATGAAGCCCCTGTATTCTCCGTCTTTCCCTTCCCTTTTCTTTCTGTTTTTCTCTCCTGTATTCCCCTTTCAGCGGTTCTTGGCGTGGCTGTTGGGATGAAGAAGATGATGAGCTGACGACGGCTTTGGCAGTGCTGGTGTGGTTCTGATGGAGAATGGCAGTGGCTGCTAGGATGAAGAAGATGATGAGCTGACGATGGCGTTGGCAGTGCTGGTGCGGTTGTGATTGAGAATGGCAGCGGTTTTTCCCCTGTTTTAAAACAAGCTCCTCCCTGTTTTCATATCTTTCCCGTCTTCTTCTTTCTCTGTTCCTTTCTGTATTTTTTTTTTAATCTTTTCCCCTCCCCCTGTTTCCTCCTGTTCTTTTTCTTTCCCTCTCTCTATCTCGTCTTTTCTGTTTTCTCCCCCCTCTATTCTGCTCTCCTCTCTTGTTCTGCTCTCTGTCTCGTTGCTTTTCTCCTCTTTACGTTTCACCTTCTCTGTTTTCTTTCTCCTCTGTCTCGTTCCCTCCCCTCTGGTTTTCTTACTTTCCTCTGTCGTTCTCCTCTTCTTTTCTCCTCTTTTCAGTCTTCTTATACTGCTTTTATATGCAGAGACAGCCTTGTGCTGGTAACGCCCGGCTTGTAATCTGCATGTAGAGGGATCACAGCCTTAAAGCATGCTCCATAACGGACGCCACGCTGCAGAAAACGCCTCAGCCTTTACTGCTGAAAATGGCTGCATGGAAGAGACAATGAATAGTGTCCAAGAAACGGCGCCATTTCAAAATTCAAATAGATACTTCTGATTTGGTCATTGAAATTTTTTGTAATTTTGTAATCAAGCCCCCCGGAAAAATTATAATTGGATCTCTTGATTTTAACGTCTTTCCCGGTTTGGTCCTTGGTTTCGGATTGTTTCAAATAAGTCCCTAATTGGCTATCAAACTTCAATAATTATGCAATTAAGCCCCTGATTTGACCAAATCAACTCTTCAAAATTATAATTGGACCCTAGAAGTTTAATTTCTTCCAATAAAAGCCTAAATTGACTTAAGAAATCAATTTTCTTGCAATCAAACCCTCCATAAATTCAATTAAACCTTAGATAAAATTTAATTGAGTCCATAAACATCTGATTTTGGACTTTTCTTCATTAAATTGAATTTTCCTTATCAACAGGGCTCCCACTGTCAAATTTTAACCTTTTACATTTTTGAATCTCCTCAACCAATTTTGGCATTTTTTCGGTATTCCAGCATCCTTTTCTCGCTCCTATTATTTTTTGGATTTTTTCTGAATATTTTTTTGATATTTTTTGTATTTTCTCATTTTTTTTATGGGAACCCAAAAATAGGTAACAACAAGGAGTCTTGATGACTTATATGAGGTAACTAATCCTTTTGATGATGATGGAATACGAACAACATTAATAATATTGAGGCAGGACATCGTGAAGAGAAATAAAAGATGAAAGAATGATGATAGTTGATATTGAGGGGGAGTATTGAAATTCAATATCAATTAGGATTTAGACTAATAGGATTTAGAGTTTGTAGGAGTTTTAATATTAGCTAAAGAAGGAATCCTTGACGGAGAAGGATTTGTAATAAACTAATTTATTACAATCCTTATTTAATTAGAATGTTATATTCCTTATTAGATTAAGATTTCCTTTAAATAGTTTAATTCCTTGATTATCTAGAACTTGAGGTCTATAAATAAGCTTGTAATCTTAAATATTATTAAACACAAGTTCAAAAAGATATAGAGAAGAACTAAAAAGGTGTATCTTTAGAGAAAACTCTTAATAAAATATTATTCATCTCATTCTTCTTTTTATTCTTTAGCTTTGATCTTATAAATTAGCTACCACACCCTATCCTTCTCTTCCAATACTTGGTATGCATTTTTCTATAATTCCCTGCTATTATTTTCTGTCCTGATATTCAAGTTGGTGCTTTGCCTCTTCATGGTTTAATGAATATTTGGCTTATTAAGAAAAAAATGGTAATTAATATATAACAATATGTTGGAGATAATCAGTCTAATCGTTTGGTTTTCTCTTCTAACCAAAAATTTTGAAGGTTTCATCAGCTTTGATTGTGGGGCGGAGGAAGATTATCTGGATGGGGATACTGGAATAACTTACAAAACCGACAAAGACTTCATTAGGACGGGCAAGAATAAGGTCGTTGCACCAGAGTATTACTTGACAATTCCTTACTTCGGGAATATGGTGAATAGCTTGAGAACCTTTCCTGAAGGTAAAAGGAATTGTTATACATTGAAACCCAGACAGGGTAAGAACCAAAACTATTACGTCAGAGCTTTCTTCTACCATGGAAATTACGATTCTAAGAATCAAACTCAAAAATTTGATCTTTACCTCGGGGTAAACTATTGGGCAACAGTACTGGCTGCCAAAGATAGGCCGTGGCAATATTACAATATTATTCATTATTCAGTAACTGATATCATTTATGTGTGTCTCGTAAATACGGGTTTCGGAGTTCCTTTCATCAATGGATTGGATTTACGGTTCATGAATGATTCCCCGTATAGAAGCAAGAATGGATCGTTGAGTCCAGTGGAGCAAGCTGACCTTGGCGG
>Ga0325410_1008681_pt1 | contig 10980 bp, 3 predicted proteins | sample PopdelMetagenome_16_FD_206182 | JGI IMG/M metagenome (GOLD analysis project Ga0325410, IMG submission 206182) | Populus deltoides microbial communities from Bellville, Georgia, United States - Xylem-PdIQD-R3 | ecosystem: Host-associated > Plants > Phyllosphere > Stem > Wood/Secondary xylem...
CACGCAATTTCCGAGCTCTCTCTCTCTCTCTCTCTCTCTCTCTCTCTCTATATATATATATATATATATATATATATAGAGAGAGAGAGAGAGAGAGAGAGAGAGAGAGAGAGATCAAAGTCTGAAGGGTCTCCCTCCGATCTCCACGTGCATCCCTTAATTATTCCATTATCAATATACGTAATGGTGTCGTATGCTTGATTTGTTCTACACTCAGATCGGTCAATCTCTGTGAAGGCTCAGGTCGTAATTAGTGTGCTTAATAATTTCAACAGATTCACAAGTGGACTGGCACCTAATTAGTAGACACTCGAGGAATTTCACACATATGGTTTGTTCAAACCCTATGTACTCCTTGCAAGTCTCCTAATTAAAGATCATTAGTGCATCAATGGAAAATTGTCTTCAGATTTTGGTAAGAAGTACGAAGAAAAGAGATGTTTGGCTGACCTTAATTGAAGGCCCCGGAGGTAACTGACTTTAAGTTTTTTTGTTCATATATACGTGATTGAGTGTAATGATGTAGTAAAGTTGGTTTAAAAACTTTAATCTCTTTGAATTTTTTTTAATTATTAAAAAAGAGATATTTGCAAAATTGACCATTAACTAAATATCAAAAGTATTTATTTGAAACCATGAAAAACCTACAAATATCAAACTGAAATAAATAATGTTTCTCAATTCAAAACAAATAAAATATTGAATGATGAAACTGAAAAATAAATCATCAAGAAAAATAAATAAAAATTAAAAAAATTAATGAAAAAAACTAAAAAGTCCAGGCATGCAAGCTGAGGGTAGCCCACGAGCCTAGGCTATTATTATTATTTTAGGGATAAATAATAAGTTGTCCACTGCATCTCATTTTAAAAAAATAATAGATGACGCGTTATCTATTGTCATAGATTCTAATCACCACATGTGGTTAGAAAATCAAGCAAACAACTTTTAAGGGTAAAAAACTCATTTTTGATCCAATTTTTTCCAGTAAAAAAAACACCTATAAAAACCATAGGGACTCAAAGATATTCAATCTTGGTATTAAATCACCATTTAATTGGTTTAAAAATAAAAACTCAACTTGAACCAAACTAAAATTCAGAAACCAATCTAGTTTTTAGACAAGATAAATGAAAAAGAAGACCTAAATGAATCTCCTTTAAGCAAAAGAAACTCATTGACAACAAGAACAACAAGTTCTTTCATCAAAAAATAAGTGTTTGTCAACTTTTCTTCACTATAATCCAATAACTCTCTCTCCTTTCTGAAACTTAAGGATTGAGATGAAAAAAAGATAAAAGTTTTGAACCTAATCATATAATTTCAAAACCAAAGGGATCAAAAATAATTTTTGACAAAACCCAAAGGCAAAATAAATAAAATTAAGAAAGGTGCTTACCTATTTTTTTGGTTTATAAAAAAAGGTCTTTTAGATATTTCAGTAATATAATTGTGGTCCTGTATTTTTCAACCATTCTAATACAATAAAATTGGATCATTTTTTATTAACTCAAGCATGAAAATAAATGACAAAATGAGTTTTTATGATTGAAATAAATGAAAAATAAGCCAGAATTGACATCTTTTTTTCCTCATAAAACATAAAAGGTATGCTATATATTTTTCCTTTTCATCAATTTTGATTCCCTCACTTTTAATTCCTTGCAAACACCATATCAAATCTTTTTTCATGAATTCGAGCACTAATCCAATGACAAGTTAACCTCAAAAACCATATAAAAAAGAAATAAAAATAAATTATCAATCTCATAATCAACATAACATAAATGATGAATTTGAAAAGAAAAAAAAGGATAATAAAAAAAGGATCAAAATAAAAAAAATACAAAATGTTATTGCACTCCACAATAAATTATCTCACAGTTCACAATAAATTACTTATCTTTTTTAGTTTTTTGTAATAGATAAGTGGCTCACATTACACTGGAAGTCAGGTCAAATTTTTTCTAATGTAAAAAAAAGATGTCCAATTGGCGATGATATCATTTTAAAAGAGTAAGAAAAATCTAGGACCTGATTCATTGATTTTAGTAAGAAAATTTTGGGACATGGGTCATTGATTTTAATGAGTTTAACAATCTTTTTTAATTTAATAATATGATTAAAAAAGTCAATGACAATAAAAAAAAAACCCAAGAAGCGTCAATGACTAATAATAAAAAATGAACGCTTGTCAATATTATAAAAATATACTCTTTAAATATTGTTAAAAGGTCTCAACGATCTTATTTAATAAAAAAGTAAGAATTAAATGAGAATGAGACAACCTCATAAAGAGAAAAATAAAAGAAATCCAATAATGAGTTACCAGCAAAGCAAAAATTAAAGGACAGACTAAAAAAAAATACCAATTTTCAAAAGGATAAAAAAACCTAACTCAAGTCACCATGTCAAATTTGTGGCCTGGTCGTGAGACCATGATAAACATGCATGAAAGAAATTAAAAAAAAAACAATTGAGGTTAACTCTCAATTAAGCTAAATGATGAAAGGGAAAATTTTAAATTAAAAAAAAACATAAAAAAACCCCAAGTTAACCTTATTTAACTTGACTAATCCATGACCCGGGTTAACTCAACTAACTTTTAACCTGGGATATAAGATCGGAATAACCTCGCACAAAGAAAAACAAAAAAAATCACAAAGCTCAAGTCCTAATAACCTAATGTCGAATTATGAAATTGAAAACAAATCAATTTTAAAAAAAAAAATCTAACTAAAGACTTGAGTTAAATCAAGCTAATTTTCAAAATTTATGATCTAAGTCGTGAGACCGAGATTACCCCGTAAAAGGCAAACATTAAAAGATCATGAAGCAAAATTTCTAATCATCCAAAGTTAAAAAAAAAAATAAATAGCAATCAAAACAACGAATATCAAATTTGGTATAAAAAAATAAATGAAAGAAAATAATGAGGGAATAAATTGAAAAATAAAATAAATCAAGAAAAAGATAAAAAAAATAGCAATTATAAGAATGATGATCAAATTGGATAATAAATAAATAAAATAAAATATCGAGGGATGAAATTGAAAAAAAATCAAGAAAAGAATAGAATAAATAGGAATCAAAAGAATGAGGATCAAATTGGATAATAAAATAAAATATTGAGGGATGAGATTGAAAAAAAACAATTTCAAAAAGCATTAAAAACAAAACAAATAACAATAAGAAAATGATGAGCAAAATTGATACAATTACAAACTGACATGATAAATTTAATATTTAGAAGGGCTAACGTAAAATTCGAAGCGAGGAAAGAGAAAATGAGGAAAAGAAAAGAAAAGGTCCATCAAAGTATATGAAAATATGAGAAAGCTGTTGGACTTAAGTTTTAAATATTATACTATTAAGTCATTTTATTGTGCGATCAAATGTTAAAAGACTGAAAAACCCTTGAATTCTAATTTTATTTTATTTTTGCTTTGAAGGGTATTTAAATGATTTTACCGTACTTTAAAAATATTTAAAGACTGAATTGTTCTCGATCAATATGATAAGACTGAAAAACTCTTAAATTCTAATTTTATTTTATTTTTACTTTGAAGGGTATTTAAATTATTTTACCGTACTTTAAAAATATTTAAAAACTGAATTGTCCCTATCAATATGATTTTTTTAACAAATAGTGTTTTGACCTTAATATCAAACATACATCGAGCCTAGTTGTACTAGCTGGATTGGTAAAGAAAGGACCGGGTAAACCAAGGTTTTTTTTTTTTTTTTTTCATCTTCTTGGGGTAAATATTCTTGAGGTCGATGTCTCTTCCTAAACAACACTCTGGATCCGCCAGTATCATCTCTTGCATCTATTTGCATAGTTTGTCATAAGCGGGCCACGATCTTACCTGAAAAGGAGACTAGGTAATTTTATTTTTTATTATCAAAATCATTTTTTTTTTAATTCTTAGTGTTGAAACAGACAAGTAAATCAATTGAGTTAAACGGATAAATATATATTTTTGATTTAAATTAAAATCCAGCCCAGGTAGGCTCTACATTGTAAGTTTTGCAGATGAACCCATTGGGCAGCGGAATTTAATATCTTCAGTTTTTTTATTTGAAATCGGTAAACTCGTTGGTTTCACCGATTGTAAAATTCTACTCCTTCCCTTCATTGTCTCGCAACAATAACACACAAAACAGAACAGCACCAGATTTTTCATTGGAGAGATGAATCAATCATGCCTGGAATCTTAAGGTTGATTTCGTCTGTAGTTCACTTCACAATAAGAAGAAGAAGAGAAGATGAAGAAGAAGAAGAAGAAGACTATGTTGGTCATCTAAAATTAGTCCATTGCATTGACAAAAGCATATATCATGCTCTGTTTCCTCTCTTTGTATGGATCAATCTCTTTCACCTTGCGATATCACATTGTGGAGGGTAGCCTAACTGTTCAATCTCCCAGCTTAGCTTTGAGGCCACTATTTCATGTCGTGGAAAGTACTCCTGAAACACATAAATTCATAGTGATTAAGTTTGTCAGGACGACTGCAATATCAAAAACCATTGCCTCCCAAGCGTCTGGCCTGTCAAGAACTAGAATAAACACCAAGAGTACCTCCATTTTCTTGACAAGCTCTCTTGGGGTAGGGGCGGATACAATTATATGGCGTGCGCTTGGATTGATGAAGCCTTCCTCTACCGCTTTGTCAATGAATGACAGCAGGGAGTTGTAATATCCATCCACATTCAGTAATCCCACCTGCAAAACATGACTCCTACTGTAATTCTGCTTCCAGACTTGGTTTATTGAATTCTACTACCAAGAAATAAATAGAAATTATCGGCTTATTGCACTTCAGGAATGCTAGCTAGACAGATTGGATACAAGGAAAGGTGCTTTACCGGCTTGTCATGGATGCCAAGCTGGGCCCAAGTTATGACTTCAAGCAGCTCTTCAAGGGTCCCGTAGCCACCTTCATTCACAACCGAAGAAAAATCACCAGGTTAGAGATTCATTTATACTAGTTGGAAATGAATTTTGTGAAAAAGAAATTCATAAAATGGCATTTGTTGAGCTCATTCTTTCAGTGCTCGAAGGGCCATCTCCAGTCTTATCTTACACTATGACAGCAGGCCCAACACAACGCTAGTTTGGGCACATCTTCATCATGGCCCAGCACATTATTTATTCTAATGGGGTAAATTTCTCATTTTAAAAATGGATAAAAATTGAGGTGGGCTAACCAATGACCTGCTGATCCAAACCAGTTTTGGTTCAAGCTAGATTTTCTAAGATGAAAGGGATGTTTAAGGTTGATCCATCAATCATGGTTTGACTCGATTAATCTGTAACTCAATCTTGAACCGAGTTGAACTTCGGTCCGGTAACTATGAATTGAAGATAAAAGAATAGAGGAGGGAAAAAAATCACTATGATTACTATGATTCGAAGGTAAAAGGAAAAGGAGGAGGGGGAAATTACTCATGATTTGCAGCAGGTCAGCTGGCAAAAGGACCATTTGGTACGAGTTAGCAATTATTTTTTTTTTTATTTTTTTCTCCTCTTATAGCGGACGGTACAGTTATATACAAGACATGGAGGCCATGGAGGGTAGCTAGCAGTACTGTGGCCCAGAGCGAGAATGCATACTGATCACAGAAAATCAGGGCTCCCCAGAACCCTAATTTTCAATTCCAGAAGCTTATGATAATTATGAAACCTGTGACGCCGACCTTTTACTGTGGTCTTTGAAAGAGAGACCAAACTCAGAGCAGATAGATTCTAGTTTATTCAGCGTTTTAATGCCTTTAAGAAAGAATTTAAGGGTTGTACCAACCAGGTAAGGCAATAAAGGCATCGGAATGTCTAGCCATTTCAGCCTTCCTTTGGTGCATATCAGCAACAGCCTTCACTTCACCTACTGTTTCTCCAGTGATCTGCACAATATCCAGTGTCCAAGTCAACATAAAACAATGCACAAAAGACACCAAGTCTTTTTCAAGACAAAGAGTTACCACAGAGAAGCAATGATGAGTGGCAGAGGTGGTGGGCTCAAAATCAAAGCCATAAAGCAGAAGAGAGGAGAATTAAAGAGGAGGGAAATGCAGGGGGGGGGGGGGGGCGGGCATGTCATACTGTAAAGTCTCATATTTATATCATACTTTTTCCAAGATGACCCCGAAGAAGAAGAGAAAGTCCTCATAAAACTCTACCAAGTTGCCAAATAAAACGTTTTAGAGAGGGACAAAATGGTGAAGCACCAGATTCCTCCAGGTGGATTCTTAGGCAAGTTCATCCAAAAAAAAAAGCCCTAAATGCGAAAGCCTTTACCTTATAGTTAGAACATGCATGATGCTCAGAAGAACTGTATGAAGAAAAAAAAAGAGAAGAAAAGGAGATAACAAAAGAGAGGTAGAAATTCAAGTGAAAGTAGGTACCACAAAAGATTTTTAAAGAAAGAACTAAAGCAAGAGAAAGAAGAAAATCATTCAAGAAAAATTAGAAAAAAGATGATTCTTTTTTCCACTCCCTCTTTCCCTCTTTCCCTTCTCACACAAACACACACACACAGCAGGTCTCAAAGGTTCAAGCCCTATTACAGTAAGAGAAGAAATACCTCTCTAGGCATGAGTGTCTTGGGGATAACTCTACGCACAATCAAATGACAAATATTAGTAATTATTCACGGGAGAATTAATAAGAACAAATAAGTGCATTTCTTCGCCTACTCGAAAATATGTAGAGGAAGAAGAGAACTGAACAGTGAAAAATGTCGAGGCTTTACCCAATCACATGACGGCCACCATCAAAAACAGCTTGAGAAATTAACCCCATTAAACCAATACTCCCTCCTCCATAAACCAGGTCTATGTTTCTTGATACCTTTGAAAAGAAGAAGAATGATGTCAAATTCTTGGTTCAGCAAATCATATATCATCGTGGATGTGTAATGTAGCTCAGAGAAACAAACTGAGTTTTATGGAATATAAAGCAGAGGAAATGATGATAAGCGTTCATGAGTGATGGATTAGAAATTCTTAAAAACCCATAAAAACAATGCAAGACAGAAGCTATGATCAATAATCTAACACAGTCATAGGATTCAGAATGGAAAACCAAAACAAGAGGCAAGTTGTATGTATGTAGTGGCAATAGTCAAGAAACAAAACCAAGAAAACCTGAGAAGAAAGCTTCGGAAAGTAGAGAGAAGAAGAAGAAGAAGAAGAGATTGAATTGTAAAAAAGAAACAGGGGCCAAAACAGAGAGACAGATTTTGTTTTTGTTTATTACCAATTCTTTTCCAAGCTCAATAGCAGCATCTTTATAGCTGCTTTTCTTTCCTGGACTACTACCACAAAACACACAAATCCTTTTAAATCTCGATTGCTTCATTTCCATATCCATTTCCCTCTCCCTCTCCCCTTCTTTCCCAGAAAACAAAGAACAACAACTGTGTCTTGAAGAAATATCCTCTCTGTCTCCACCCCTATAATTAGTGACCCACCAACACCAGTACCAGAGCCACACAAGCTTAGCAAAGTTTGATAGTGGGTTCGAGCATATATATAACGGTAGCGCAGGCGTCCATTAGCACGCCTAAACTCCCATGTTTTTGTTTTCCATAACTTTTAGCGCTACAGGATCATAGGAGTGCCTGCCTTACCTCAGCCTGCACCCAGATAGCTCACAAGCCAATAAAAATCTCCTTCATTTTCCTTTTCTTTGTCCTTTTACCAACCCTTCACTTCTCTCCTCGTGGATTATAACGTTATTCTCATAATCCACAATCTACTTTTATTATTGAAACTTATCGAAATACTTGTAAATTGTATATTTTTCATAAAAATAATGATCACGATCACTAATTTTGTGGCACCGCAATCAACAATCTTGATGTTAATGTATATTGATTGTCACATCAACATATATAATCAAAAGATAAATATAACAATACATCAAGTCAATGTATCCATTAACGTGAGTCTATAAATCTGTTGATTGTCTACTAGTTTAACACAATAAAGATGTCAAATGTTACATTGCATTTATATCTACAATATATTTCTTTGAAAACAAAATCCAGATTTTATGGAATTGTTAACACTATTAAATCATGATATTTTTTTTAATAATATATTTCTTATTGATCTTAGCAGACTATAAATATTGTTTTTATTGAAAAACAAATATTTTATGATTATTATAGCAAGTTCAAAAAAAATATATTTATATTTTATGTGCAATTAAAAGCTAAAAACATCATAAATGTTATAAAATAATGTTAAGAATCTATTTAAAAATCTTAATAATAATAATAATAAAATTGATTTCAATTTTCATGAAAAAATTATTATTATTATTATTATTATTATTATATCTAATACATAATAATTGAAAAGTAAACTATTAAAATTAAAATTTATAATAATATTTAAAAATCATATGAAAATGAGTTAGGCCCGGTGACAAATCTATGGTAGCAGGCCAGACGTGCATGGGCCTAGAGGCTAACCCTGCATGCTTAGCCTTGTTTGTCGTTTACCTCTTATTATTAGTTTTTTAATAAAAAATAAATAGACAATATATTATCCGTTTGAAAATAATATTATCAATAGAATTCAAACTCGTGATCTCATTACTCTTTCTTGCATGTATCAACAAAGCTACGATGTTGAATTATATATATATATACACATATATTAATTAAAGTGCTAAATATATAGAGAGTAAAGTAATATAAAAAACTCCAATTTTTTTAGAATATCGAGATAATATTAAGTACGTCTTTTTAGTCCTTTGCTTCACCATTAAATATAATATTTGACTTGTACTATGATTTTAACCTTGTAATAAAAATAAATTAAAAATTACATGAAGATATATACCAATGACCTTACTACACATGATCGAGCTAGTATCTATATACAACTATTTATGTTCTAACTAAAAAATTTCAAATGTGAAAGCATGTGGAAGTCAAAATTGATATATTCTTTGTTGGTCCTTGATCCATTCCTTGTCATGGTCATGGCTTTCTTGTAATTTCATGACTCTCAAACCCTAAGAAGCTTGGACTTAATTCGCAGCTGGCACAGCCTCTATTCTTAGATACTTACCCATAACTTTTGACCATCAAACTTGTAACATAAAAAATCCCATCACATGTGATCGTACAGTTAATTTTGGAATATTTGAATTGATCTGTTTTCACATGAAATTGTTTATTTGCTTTTCAATTAATTATTCGTCCAATATTTATATTGTAATCTATCCTTGCCTACACATTAGATCAAGATTATCAAAAATGTTTTTTTTACGCGACATGAAAAATACAATATAAACTCAGATCGTAAGATTGTAAGTAAAATTTTTTAACTAATTATATATTGATAATTCTATCTAAGTAGTAAATAACAGAATAACATGATTAAGACAAAAATAAAATAAACAATACAAAAATTCAAGTACCTTAAAATATATATTTCAAATAAAAATTTACACATAGTTTAAACAACTTAAAAATAGAATACAATACAATAATTTCCATATAATTTTATTAAATAAAAATTAACAAACCTAAAACAAACAATTTATTAATATCTAATGTAAACGTACTAGACCCAATAGACGGCGTGGATGAGTTGTTACTTATGGTAGTTCGAGGATGTGAATGTTGGTTTAGTGTTGTTTGGTGTCTATGGATGGTGTGTGATTTGATGTCAAAACAAAGATGAAAAAGAATAAGTCGATCATACGAAGTAAAAAAAAAAAAAGGGTTTTTTGAGAGAGAGAGAGTGGTAGTGTCGGCCGGTAGGCTAGTATTACAAGTATTTATATTTTCTATAAACTCGTAAACTTAAATGTAAAATAATGATTTTAATTGAGTTTATTAATTTTACATCAATCAAGTTTGATTTTACTAGTTTTTAGTGTTAAATGATATATTACTTACACGATTAACTCGAAACTTTAAGAAATTTAAAGATTGTTGTGAAAAATATTAAAACTATAGGTACTTTGATAAAAAGAACCTACACTTTTGAGACGGTGCTGCCGTTGTTACTCTTTGTCTCATTGAACCGATGAGGTAGTGCCACCTGGAAGGAAGCTGCTTCACTTTTCTTGACCTTTTTTAAAAAGTAGGTAAAAATCCCATACAACGTCGGTTGATACCATTAATTATTCATTACTAACAATTCCACCGCTTGACTTTTCAGCTGGTATTCGTGCAAGACTTTGCATTAATTCCATTCTATTTTTTATACCGTTTCGAGATAAAATGCCTGGAATAAATAAGTTATGTTTTTTTTATTATTTTAAAAATATAAAATTTTATTTCAAAAATGATATAAAAATAAATTTATTTTATATCTCTATCTCTATCTATTCAATTAAATACATTTTATTATGGCCGATTCCACCACTTGACATTTTAACTCGGAACTTTATATTTTTTACTATTCATTTAAATAGATTTTAGTTATTGTTTCAAGATAAATAAAAATAAAAATAAATGAACATATTTCCTTGTATTTTTTATTTTAAAAATATAAAAATTCCTAATAAAATAATTATAAAAATAGATTTATCTTATACTTATATTCCTATTTCTTAATAAAATATATTTTTATCTTTATTATGTATTTATAACAATAGAATTTTATATCCTTATTTTTAATCTCAATTTCTTTAATTCATAGTGTGAAAATTGTGGAATTTCTCATTTATTTAGTGAATAATTCGATGAAAATGAAATTTAGTCCCGAATATATTTAATTAAGAATCTAATAGGTAATAAAAAAAGAAAAGTAAATGATGTGAAATGGAGGAAGAGGTTGTGCTAATGTGGATCCTCACACATCGTAATTAGCTGTACCCTCAACCACCAGCTTCCCTCACAAGACATATATAGTTGTTGTATGCGTAGGAAACATTTATAATTTTATTCCAATAAGAAGCGAACCTCTCCTCCATTTCCTCACATTCTCGCTCTCAGCTGGACCAAACCATG
>Ga0325410_1008682_pt1 | contig 10977 bp, 4 predicted proteins | sample PopdelMetagenome_16_FD_206182 | JGI IMG/M metagenome (GOLD analysis project Ga0325410, IMG submission 206182) | Populus deltoides microbial communities from Bellville, Georgia, United States - Xylem-PdIQD-R3 | ecosystem: Host-associated > Plants > Phyllosphere > Stem > Wood/Secondary xylem...
TTTAAATTTATTTTAATATTAGTGTATCAAACAATCTAAAAATATTAAAAAATTAACTGCCTTACCCATAAAATATTTTTAGGTCTTTTATTAAATAGAATATCTCTCTCTCTCTCTCTCTCTCTCTCTCTATATATATATATATATATATATAATTTAAAAGGAATATTACATGATTAAAATCTTAGTTTTTTTTTTCCACCTATTTCTTCTTGGATTAATTTTTAGAACTTTTAATCTTTAAATTTGTATTACAACACAAAACCTAAGCTACAAACTCAAATAATATAAATCTAGCAAGTCAATGTATTTCACTTTATTTTTTTTTTATTTTATGCAAACATTAAATTAAATTAAATTATTATTATTATTATTATTATTATTATTATTAGATAGTTGATAATATGACGTTCTAGTTGACCATGTTGAAAAAATTATGACCTTGGTGATGTACAATAATATTAAAGTTGTATTTAAAAATATGGTTGAAACAGTATTTTTTAAAAATTTTAAAAATAATTTTTTTATTTTTAAATTGTTTTGATTTGTTGATGTTAAAAATTATTTTTTTAAAATAGAAAAATATTTTAATATATTAAAAAAATACACCTCAAATGGCATCATTTACTGACACCTCTCAAAACATAAATTACGAAAACACGTCGTTTTCAAAGCCCCATTTGTCTCTTTAGCTTGTGAGACTGCCAATATCAATTTGCTTTTATTAATTGCTAGAGCATGTCCTCAAATTATAATAGAAAAGCAAGAGAAAAGCAGAAAGGGACACGAAAGACAATGAACTTTGTTAGGGCCCCACCTCAAGACGGGACTCCCTCTGCCACTTCCAGAAAAGTCCCTAGCTAGCCCAAGTCGGAAAAGCCACATCATCACTTTCATCATCGTCATCATCTCGACATACATACATCATCTTAACCCCACCCCCATGACCCATCATGACATGTAACCAATGTGGCATAATGATGCATATCCTATACTTAACAGCACCGTCAGGTAATGAAAGATGCGACAAGCTGTGAAAGAAGCTAGATCCTGACTGGAGGACAGGGCTGTGTTTTGTAAAAACGATGTCGTGCGCCGCCATCGTCACCGACAGGGTCACGGAGTTCCTGTACGACAGACAGCATGAAAATGCAGCACGGCACGTGGTTTATGTTTGTGTGGTTTAGACCGCCGTGACGCCTCTGCTTCCCACAGATTCGCTTACGAGAACGGACACCAATTTTCTTGTCCAAGAATCGTGCAGTGCTGCCACGTTTGATAACATGGGTCCACTTTAGCAGATTATTTTGACTATGGAAGAAAAGAAATATTAGTGCATGATAAATTTATGCCTTTTAAGTAAGAGGGAAAAAAAAAAAAAAAAAAAACTCGTTTCCTTGAGCTAGTATTTCCATATTTACTAAACCTATTTGTTTTTTTTTTATTGAATGATAAGTCTATAATGAGTTTCAAGTTAAATTAAAAACATATTAATTCAATTAAACTTAATTAATTTGACTAGATTTTAATTATCTAGCTAATGTAATAAAATCTGATCAAGTCAAATCTAAGATTTTTTTATATATAAAATGATATTATTTTAATTAAAATAATTAATTTAAATTAACTTGGTAGTTTGTAAATTAATTCGATAAATTTCTTGATTTAGATTTTTAAAAAAATTAGTTTCCAAGTTGAGCTTGAAAATATAATATTTTATTCTTAATCAATCTTAATTTAACTAGTTTAATCAAGATGCTTCAAATTTTTTTTCTGATTAACCTATAAAAATCTATTTTTAGGAGTGTTTTTTCAAGACATTGAACTCATAATCTGCTTATGTTAAATTCTTTACTCTTAGTCTTTGTTTTTTTAGGAATTACTACTTTTTCATTAATAGTATTGAAGTTTCTTTCTCAATATTCTTGATATCCATCACTTTTTTTTTTTTGATAATTTTACCCCTCACTTGATAAAATAAAAATTATTGTAGCGAACCATCTAGTAAATGGTCCAATAATAAAAATTTATGATCAAGATATTTGCTTCTCTTGTGATTTTATGTTCGAATCATGTGATTGCTAATATAATAACCACTAAAAGTTTACATGATCGTTAACTTCAAAGCCCATAAAATTAGTCGATGTGCACATAAATTAGCCCGAATACCCATATTAATAATAATAATAATAATAAACTATTGTAGCGTGTATTTGTCTCCCTGCTAATATGATAACCACTAAAAATTTACATGATCGTTAACTTTAAAGCCAATAAGATTAGTCGATATGCATATAAATTAGTCCGAATACCTATATTAATAATAATAATAATAATAATAATAATAATAAACTATTGTAGCGTGTATTTGTCTCCCTCCCTCCCTGTTATAAATATTGAAAGTGTGGTACCGTTAACTAATTAATAGCTTATTTTTTTTATATGACAAAGAACTTATATTCACATTTTTTTTTATTTATGTCGACTAAACCATGAAAAAATATGTAGTCAGCTTAAAGCACAATCAATTGAAACGAGATTATAGGCTCGGATGGTGACTCATTGGGATACAAGAGAGGAGATTTTTATACATTGTGGAAACTATACTTTAAATTATGATTTCACAAGGTTTTATTTTATTCCACAATCAAAGTTTTTTTTATAAAAAAATAGCATTTGTCGACAAATTAATTTAAAAAAAATAGCACAACACTGAAAAGAATAAGACAAATAACATATATATATATATATATATATATATATATATTTTACATCAGATTATGTTTTTTATATGCGGTAGTTAAACTCTGCATCATGATTTGAAATTTGTGTTAAGAAGAGTTTTATTTTTTTTAAAGTATTTTTAAAAAAATTAAAAAAATTATTTTTTTATATTTTCAAATCATTTTACTATGATGATTTTAAAAATAATTTTTAAAAAATAAAAAAATATTATTTTGATATATTTCTGAGTAAAAATACTTTGAAAAAAACTATTCTTATATTTTTAAATATCCTGGAAAATATACTTTTTAAAATTTTATAATATCTTCTTATTTTTTTATTATATGCTATATAGTTTTTATAATTATAGTTAATTTGTGATTTTTATACCTTTCATGTTTGCCCTTTAAAATCTTCAACTCCAAGGAAATCATATTACCGCGAGGGTGATGTTAAAGGAAATAATCGATTTAACAATACCTGCTTTGACAAAAATAGCTGGTGGGGGTGGGGCCGGGAGGTCGGGACAAAGTAAAAGACGGAAAGTGATTAGGGGCGTCGCCGGTGGGGACCAAAAGGTGAGCTTGCTTGGGTGGGTAAGAGGTGAGATGACGGCCGGGCTGGGTGCATGCAGCTGCTGGTCCTGGTGCTGGTGCAGGTGCAGCACTGATCTGCCACTGCCACTGCCACTGCCACTGCCACGGACTGAACGCAAACGACACAATGGGAAACCTGTGCCCCTAGCTTGCGTGTTTGCCTCAGTTTTATTGCGTTTGAATTCCGCTGTAATAAAATCAAGGACGACATCCATTTGCAACTGTTTTTGATATCAGCTGCTACGTTTTCCAAGACAAGGATCGTCCAAAAAATAAACTGCCCATGCGTTGTTCATCTACAGTTCCAAAAAAAAGGGTATAATAATGGTATATAAATAAACCGACACTTAAATTAAAAATGAATAAAAGGGTATAATAATGATATAATTTACGAACGGCTGGCGTTTTGCTCGCCCTGAAAATGACCTCTGAGGGAGACATCGATGCTTCTCTATCATTTCCACCCTTTTCTTCTTCTTAAAAAAATGGCTACCATAACATTTGAGGGCTCCTTTCGAGATTTACAAAGCCACCGTCCACCAACAAAAAATGCAGAAAATGAACTTGTTGACCGCTAAATTGAGGCAATATCATCCCCCTCTTGTCTTTTCAAATTTCCCTAAATTATTTCACACTCAAAAGAATGTAATAGTTGATTTGATATATGAAATCTTACACGTTAAGAATGGGAGACACATTAAAACAAGTACAAGATTAGAGCTTTCCTTTTACTATATTCTAATCCTTGTCTTCTTACACCGCCTCCATTATAATATTGTTTGGCCAAAACCGTGTGTACAAGAATCTCATGCATTGACAAGGTTGGTCTCAATCGAGTATATGTTTTTGTTTTTTAAAAATATTTTTAAATTGTTTTTTGGTTTTGAATCGTATTAATATACTAATATTAAAAATAATTTAAAAAATAATGTTATTTTAATATATTTTCAAACAAAAAAAGCACTTTGAAAAATATTAGAGAATAATATAAATCAAATCTTGAAACCTCACCTAACAACTTAAGTTATTAGGTTAAAGATGATTCTTTGACATGGTATTGGAGTCTTGATGATCAAGCAGTCACGAGTTCGCATCTCACCATCCTTATTTATTTGATAAAATTAAACACAAGGTAATGCAAACTGTACAAGTTTCAAGTTAAAAAAACATTCACTTAAAATAATATATTAAATAATAATATAAATTATATTTTAAAACAACATCTAGCCATATAATCTCAAACACTATTTAACCGGGACCTAGTTGGAATTTCTAGGGATACCTGGCGACTGTCGTTGCCGGATTCCTATCTTCAATCTTTTAGTATTTGGAGCTTTTACTTTTCCATTAAATATATCAAAATATCTCATTGAACAAGACAACTTGGATAATGGCGTGGTCCTCGACAAATCTCTTTTACCCTATGAATATTATAAGAGGGTGGAATCTAAAAATGCTTTGTTTATATGTAATCCATCCTAAAAATTAGGTCACGAGGATGTACGTATTCAAAAGTACTGTAGGGAGAAAAGAATTCTATGTAATTATTTAAAAATGTTTAATCATGCCCTAACCCAGTTCATGCATGAGTCTCAGCTACTATGAGAAATTATTTACAAAAGAAATTAAATTTCAATTTTTGCAATTTATTAGTAAGACTTTGAGAAACGTTCACGGAGGCATAAAATGGAGTTCACTGTTTTTTCAGTTAGAAAAATGATTTTTCACCTCGAAATCTTTTCAAAGAGAGAATAGGAAATTAATTACTTCGCTACTCTAAAACAAATAAACTACAAAAGATATCACCATTTAGTCCATCAACCGGATTCAAAATTGCAACCACAATTAATTGATTGAGTATCTCATCATTTCAATATTAAAAATAATATTGAATTTTTTTATAAAATTAAATTATAATTTTTATTAATCATCCGGTTTCCTTTTAAGTCCTGAAGTTGATGGGTCATATAGAATAAACTTCTATATATTTTAATTTTAGGCAAGAAAAAAATCAGGTTAAAAAAATTTAAAGTTCATTCATTAACCGTGTTTAATAATACAATACCAAATATTTCGTTGTGACTTTAAATATTTCTTTTATATTTATTTATTTATTTAAGTCAGAACATATTGCCACGCTTTAAACACTAGTACTTAACAATAACAAGTTAAGTTATAGGTTAATAGTTGACCTTATGACTTTTTTTTAAAATAATTATTGCAAAGTTTGTTGAATTTTGACTAAATTAACTCATCCATACTCCTAAACCATTTCACCATCTTAGGTATGAATTTTTAATTATTGGTACGTGGTCTTGAGGATTCTTTACTTTAAACCTTCCACAATTGGTTTGAAATCATCATTTTAATTACAGCTATCCCTAGAATGGGAAACGTCGTCCTCTATGCAATGTTTTAATTTATGCTCTTTTTAATTTTTAATTTCTTTTTTTTTTTGGATAGATATTAAAAGCAGGAAGATAAATACAAGGAAAGTTGGACCAGCAACAGTTTACCACATGACCACACAAGTTGATTTTCTAAGGCAAGAAATTTTTCCCATTTGCAAGCTTACTTTTGAGTATCTTTAGTTGTTTGTTTCCCATGGAGCTGCCTGCATGCAGTACAAGGCGGCAGATAATGTTTGAAATGCATGCATGCGGGCCTATGGTGATGGCCAAATTGTGATTTTTCAAAGAGTAAACTAGGCTGCTTCTTAACTCCATTAATTTGTCTTGCTCTTCTTTGTTGGGCGACAGGGGAGTTAGGTGTGCGTGCCCTTTCTTCATCTACCATTCTGGTGCATCACATTTCTATGAATCTAGCTAGGGTACGTTTAAGCTTTGGTAAACATCCCAGGTTTTTCCTCTCCCATTGTCTTAATCTTTGGTTTTTCAACCGTCTTTCTCTTTTCTATTTCGTTATATTGTTGTTAAACCTCGTAGTTATTAAACCTGTTTGATAAGCTGGGCTACAAAATTTGGAACTCAAATTTAATCCATGATCTGAATCGAGTTTTTAATTGAATTAAACAAGACATTATTGGCTTAAAATTTAGTTTATTTAACTAAGTTTTTAGTAATTTTAACAAATAACACCAATAAATTATAAAAAGAGTAAAAAAATATTTTTTTAATTAAAATAATTGACTTAGGAGGAGTAGGTGACTTGAGTGTTGACTTAATAACTCATGGTCATTCTTTTAATCAGGTTTCACATCTATACCATGGAACAACCAATGAATTTCTTACAAATGATTAAATTTGTCCATATCATCGATCTTAGAACTTGAATATTTTCATATTTAAATTAATTAATTAATAATATATCAGTCATAAAATATGTGTACAGATTAAATGATGTGTAAATATTTAATTGATTTGGTTCATGATCTTAGGTGATAAACTAAGTTCATTTATGTCTTGTTTGGTATGATGTGATGGTTCATTACAACTATAGTACTCCTCCATTACATAACAATTTTACAAATTGCATAACCAAACAGGGAAACATAATAAACAATTACATTACATGATTTATTAATTACATTCGATCAAATATGTTTTTAATACTTAAATTAGCATGAGTGTGTAATTAGTTAATTAAATAAGAACATAAATTCTTAATCCCATTATTTGAGCACCATATGGTTTGTACTTTCTATACATATTTTCCCAAAACAACCCAGAGAACATCATCTCCAAGGATCCAAGGAAATTAATGGCAGATCATCAAGCAGAAATGGGTTGCCACGTCACCATCCTAATGCATGGCATAGGTGTCCAAAGTATGGCGGCTTGAGCCTCCTTTTTAGGCTTCCCACTTTAGTTCTCTGCTTCAACTGACGGTACTTTGTACCTTGTCTTAGCGAAAAGGTTGTCGTGTGAAGCCGTGTTGCGTTTGCAGGCCCTAACGACTAAGGTAACGTGTGCTAATCGAACATGTAAGTAAGGAGTTTCTCCGCCACACAGGTAACGTGTGCTAATTGAACATGTGCTCAGGTAACGTGTTGCCTTTAACAATACGATCATGTATGCTTTTCACATTTTTACTCCTTGACACTTACTACTTCTCGTTTTGTCTATGAAACCTCACCTTCCATCCACTTTCTCCATGGAAATCTACAATTTATTATAACACCACAAAATATATCATAATTTCCTTAAATATTAATCCTAAAACAGTCTCAACTTTAATAGTTATTACAAGTTTACGAGGTTAGAAGAAAACCTTAAAAGACCATGATCTTTGCAAAGCTAGTAATGAGGTGAGATGATGTAAATGAACTGTTGTGCTTGGTAATATTGAGAATCATGAACATCTATAAAACAAGTCATTCGTTAAACCTATGAGACCTTCAGATGATTAGGTTAGCACTAATGTAAAAGATATTAAGTGTTAAAAGTTGTGTTCCGTGTGTTAGTAAAGAAAATGTAAAATGATTAGAGGTTGATTAAGAAGAGAAAGTGATGAGAGATTAAAACTCTTTACGTGATTAAGTTTGACAAGAAAATAGTCTATTTGGGTGCAGCTAGGGGTGATTATTTTCGATTTGATTCGATTTCTACATATAAAAACAACTAAACTGAAATTTTGAAAAAACAATCCGAAACCGAACCGAACCGAACCCGATTCCAACCGACCGGTTTCGGCTCGATTTGATTTTGTTTTCTATGTCAAAAACCGAAAAAACCTATATTGTTTTTTAACATCCAAAAACCATAAAATCAAACTCATCTTCATCACCAGCAGCCCCCACGACAATGTTGAATCCATATCAGCCTTTTCTCAAACAAATGGCCTCCCATAGAACCACAAAAATACATCGTGCTCTCTCACAGTGTTCAATCACTCACTCTCACAAACCCAGAAACCTACATCACCGAAAGCCATACTCTCAAACACAAACCATCACCACCACAATAAACACTGTCTAGTGTCCACTGCCACTTTCTTAACACATTTTCCTTTCATAAAAAAATCCTCGTAACTGCCAACAATCCAAACCACAGAATTAAGCCCAACCTTCACCTTTATTGCCTCCACTAGTCACCCGTACCAGCCACCCTTTTCCCCAAACCACACCAGTTTCTATAAAAAACGCACGTTGTCAATAACCCAACAACCCAAAACACCACTAAGACCGAAGATCACTCATCATCAAAAGCTCCACCTTTCTCTCATCTCTTTATTGCCCAATTAAATATATTCATCAACTCCTTTCATTCCTTATAAGTAATCATCAAATGTTAAATTAATTTTACTTTCTATCAATAAGTTCTGTTGGATTTCTATTTTTGTGGCATGGCTAGAATGGTGCCAAAGTGAAAAAAAAATGTTAGGTAAAAAAGAGAGAGAGAGAAATCTTACTGTTGTTGAGGCTTAGGGGTGTTGGCTTAGGGGTGTTGTTGGGAAGATAGATTTAGAGATGCAAATTGAAGAATGAAGATTGGAAGGTTAGGTGTGGCGTATGAGAGCTTGGGTGGGGGTGGTTGGTTGCAAGATATGGTGATGATTAATGAAGATTATGGAATGAAATTAATGAAGATTGAAGAACAAAGAATTGGGTGTGGACTTGTGAGTTATGAGTGATGTGGGGATTGAGAAAGTGTGGTGTGGGTTGTGTGGCATGTCCGTGTGAGGGGTATTTATAGAACCTTTTTTTTTAATTTGAATCGGTTTGGTTCAGTTTGGGTTCATCAGTTTTAGCATTACGAAACTGAAACCGAATCGAACCGGAGGTTTTTCTAAATATTCTAATTGGTTTTTTTTCATGGTTCGTTTTTTTCAGTTACATTTTTTTTTGGTTTTTTGCTCACCCCTAGGTGTAGCAATTAGATTTAGAGGTATAAACCATGTTTGGAGGTATAAGTTCTATTTGAGAGTACAAGTCTTGTTTAGGAGAACATGTGACCAGTTTACCGATAAGAGATACAAAGTTTGAACAAAATACATGGTTAGTCGACTAAGAAGGGATGCAAGGTCAATATAGGGGATGCATGACCAGTTCATTCAACTAGGTGCATGGTAAGTCCAAAAAATACGTGGCCATTCCTTTAAAGGGATACATTATCAGTTGATTGACAAAGGATGTATGGTCATCTATTAAAGAGGAATATGCTAACAATGTACATGACTAGTCTAGAATAATGTCTTGTTCGGGTTCTATGAACACTTTAGATCCACTCTAGTAGGTTATGTAAGGGAAAATAAATTTCATCTCTCATCAACCACCCTTATCTTAAAGTGAGGTTCACTTAGTTTGAGATGAAATAATTTTCTTGAATGGTGTAATTTGAGTAGACTATGGTTTTTAATATACAGAATCACCTATTATGGAATGGGCATGGTCTTTACTTCCTCCTATATGGGGAAAAAAACATTTATGAGCATTTTTACTTGTTGGACTAACTGAATAGATTTGGAGAAACTGATGAAGCAGTGATGGTAGAAAGGTCTTAACTAGCTTGTATCTTGAAGATTTTGGATTGTCATCTATGAAAGAATTGAAAATATATATGAAAAGTAAAGAAACTAAATTGGCTCTTGTTTAATATTTCTCATAGAAGGTGCCACTAATTAGGTTAGAAGAAAACTTCAAAAGGTCCAGATTTTTCAAAGCCAATAATGAGCTAAGATGGTGTAAGTGGATTTTATTTTTGATAATTATTAGGAATCATAAGTACTTGTATAATAAGATATTGTCAAGGTTAGAGGACCCTTAAATACTTAAGTTATCACTATTATAAGAGGAATAAAGCCTTGGAGATCATGTTACATGTGTTTGACAAGATGTGGAAGATTATCAAAGGTTTAAGAAAAAGATAAAGTGATTTTAGAGATTGGATTCCTTTATCTGTTGACGTATGAGTATTTATATAACTATTAACCACAATAACTTGTATGAAAACAAGTATAAAGAAGGGAAAACATTAGCACCTATCCTTAAGTTTCTTTACTTTTTCAAAAAAAAACTTTGAGAAACCAAAGAAAGAATATAATAATTTGAAGGGAAAATGTTTAATTGTTATAAAAAAACTCAAAAATTCAAGGTTGAATTGAAGTTTTTAAAAATTTTAGGGATGTCATGTCCCCTGAGAGTAAAGGGTAATTCCATCCTCGGTATCCAGTCATTGCTGAAAGAAAATAAATTTGAATAATCCTATTCAAAGTAAATGAAAAGAATGTAATTTTAGAACCTTAAATAGTACAAAAAATGGAACATTGTTTTGGTCCTCTTGATTTGAAGGACTATTTGTTGCGAAAAAAAATTAAATAGCATTTTTTCAAAAAAAAATAAAAAATAGCTTAGATTAATTAAAAAAAATAAAATAGCACATTTAATGGGTCACGTTATTAGGAACGACTCAACCATATAAATTACGTTGTTTCTAATAGCGTAATTGAGTAGGTTATGTTATTGAGAACAATGTAACCTATTGAAATATATTTTAATTTTTTTAATTTAATTTAAAATATTTTTTATTTTTTATAAATAAAAAAATAAATTTATTGACGTCATTTTTTCCTCAATAGTAATCTATTTAAATTTAATAGGATTCATTAACTTTTTAGGTTAATTAATAATTATTATAATTATTAATGAAAACAATTACTTGTAGTCAAATTAAAATTCAATAGGATTCCTTAATAGGTT
>Ga0325410_1008686_pt1 | contig 10975 bp, 9 predicted proteins | sample PopdelMetagenome_16_FD_206182 | JGI IMG/M metagenome (GOLD analysis project Ga0325410, IMG submission 206182) | Populus deltoides microbial communities from Bellville, Georgia, United States - Xylem-PdIQD-R3 | ecosystem: Host-associated > Plants > Phyllosphere > Stem > Wood/Secondary xylem...
AACTTATAAAAATGACAAATGATACCACTGGCTATCCCATGCTATAGCTGGCTATATGTGAGGCCTTAATTTGCCTAGGGCCATATGGTCCACATAATAATTTTCTTAAATGAAAAAAATGTTATCTTTCATGCACAATGAATCAGTAGAAGGAATTGTTAATTAAGCTTGGAACCCTGTAGCAAACATCTGAGATAGAAACTGCATCAAGGGTTTTTGTTTTTCCTTTCTTCAAATTTTTGGCGAGAGAAAAGACATCAGGATTGGTGATTCTGGAGCAAGAAGCCATGGCCATGATCGCAGTGCAGGTGGTGCTCGAGAAACTGGCTTCCTTTGTAGCAGAAGAAACACGGTTCTTGGGAGGAGTTAGAGGGGGAATCGTTGAACTACAGGATGATTTGTATAGCATGAAATCTTTCCTTCAGGATGCGGAAGAAAGGAGTGAGAGTGATCAAGGACTGAGAGCCTGGGTCAAACAAGTGAGAGATGTGGCTTATGATGCTGAGGACATTCTTGAAGAGTTCATGCTCCGGTTTGCTCCATCTCACGGGAGTGGTTTTATCCATTATCTTCGCAATTCATATCGTTCCATCCGTAAATTAAGTGCACGGCACCGGCTGGCAGTCCAGTTACAAAGCATTAAAGCAAGGGTGAAAGCCATTTCTGAGAGAAGAAACGCATTTTCTTTGAATAGGATAGACATGCCATCAACCTCCCGTGCTACCGTAGAGAAATGGCATGATCCCCGGTTAGCTGCTCTTTACTTAGATGAAGCTGATGTCGTGGGAATTGAGAACCCAAAACATCTACTGGTTTCGTGGCTTGTGGAAGGAGAAGAAATGCTTTCCAGTATCTCTGTGGTTGGAATGGGTGGGTTGGGAAAAACAACCCTCGTAAAGAAAGTCTATGACAGCCACCCCATCAGAAGAAGCTTTGATACCCATTCCTGGGTTACAGTTTCCAAATCGTTTGCATCCACGGATCTTCTACGAGTTGCTCTGCAGGGGTTTCTGGTGACAGCAAACGAACCTGTTCCGGATAATTTGCAATCAATGACTGACTTCCAATTAATTGATGCTCTAAGAAATTATCTATGGAGAAGGAGGTATGTCATTGTTTTGGATGATATATGGAATGTAAACGCTTGGGAAACAATAAAGTATGCATTTCCTGACTGTAACTGTGGTAGTAGAATTATCTTCACTACACGTTTAAGTAACTTGGCTGAATCTATAGAGAACACTAGACATGTTTATGAACTCCAAGCTTTACCAGAAAATGAAGCTTGGACCCTCTTTTGTATGAAAGCCTTTAGGGGGGAGCATAAGGCTGTATGCCCTCCAGAACTGGAAGAGATGTCTCGAAATATCTTAAAGAAGTGTGAGGGACTGCCACTTGCAATTGTAGCAATAGGAGGCCTCCTGTCGAAGAAGAAAAATCGAGGTTTGGAATGGAAGAAAGTCCATGACTGCCTAGCTACAGAATTGAAAAGTAACAACGACCTTGGGAGTCTACGTAGAATACTTCAACTAAGTTATGATAATCTTCCTTACTAACTCAAACAGTGTTATTTGTATTTAAGTGTTTTTCCAGAGGATTATTTGATAAAAAGAAGGAAGTTGATCCGGCTATGGATAGTTGAAAGGTTCGTGGAAGAGAAGCAAGGCTTTACAATGGAGGAAGTAGCAGAGGAATACCTTAATGAACTCGTGAATAGGAGTTTGATCCAAGTGGTGGAGAAGAATTATTTTAATAGGGTCAAGACATGTCGTGTTCATGATCTAATGCGAGAAATCATTCAAATGAAATCCAGGGAAGAATCTTTTGTTATGATAGCAAACGGAACAAGAATCAGCAAGAATGAGAAAGTTCGGCGTCTATCAATCCATGAAAACTCTGAGAAGTACAATCAGATATGAGATTTCGTTATCTGTGGTCTTTGTTGTCATTTTCTTCACATCATTCTTTTGAGTACGGTTTTCGCAATTACAAGCTGTTGAGAGTATTGAATTTAGATCGAGCTCCCCTTTCCACCTTCCTACCTGAATTGGCTGAACTGATTCATTTGAGATACTTAAGTTTGAGATGGACCATGATAAGTGAGCTTCCAGAGTCCATAAGGAAGCTCAAGTGCTTGGAAATACTGGATTTGAAAAGGAGTCCTGTATCTTCTTTGCCTGCTGGGATCACACAATTGACATGTCTTTGCCAGCTCCGTAACTATCGATACATTTTCCAGTCCTCATCGTTCTTCCCAGACACTCATGGAATGAGAGTTCCATCAGGAATAGGAAGATTGACGAGCCTGCAGAAATTGGGAAGCGTCGAAGTGAATGAAGATTATGAGTTAGTCAGGGAGTTGGGAAAGCTAACTCAGTTGAGAAGGCTGGGCATTTTAAAGCTAAGAAAAGAGCAGGGAATGGATCTATGCTATACTTTGGACAGGTTGAAACACCTTACTGCATTGTATCTTGTTTCCCTAAACAACACTGAATTCTTACAATTTGACTCTCTTTCATCTCCTCCAAAATATCTCCAACGACTAAATCTCAAATGTAGTCTTCCAGCTTTACCAGGATGGATAGCTTCACTCCAGTATATTTCCAAGCTAGTGCTTCAATATTCTAATTTGAAAAGTGATCCTCTCAAGGTCCTCCAGAAATTGCCTAGTTTGGTGATGCTTGAACTCTGTCAAGCTTATGCAGGGGAAGAACTGTGTTGTGATCCTAGTGGATTTTCAAAGCTGAAGAGGCTAGGTCTCCATGAACTGGAGAGATTGCGGCGCATCAGAATAGCAAAAGGATCAATGCCTGGGTTAGAGAGGCTAGACATCACAGCATGCACGGTGCTAGAAACTGTGCCGGATGGGATTGAAAACCTGAAAAATATTGAAGACCTGGTTCTGTGGTATATGCCTTCAACATTCATCAAGACAATAGAGAGGCACCGTGGTGAAGATTTCTGGAGAGTTCAACATATCACAACAATCACCCGTATCTACGAGAGCCAGGGGAGACGGGTCTCTGAAACTCTTCTGTAATTAGAGGGGTTAACTACGGAGAGGATACAGTTTCCGGAAAATTATAATCTCTGTCAAGTTCCTCAGGTCTGTACAGACGTTTCATCATGTAATGCTGAGCCTCAGAAAACAGAAAACTGCTGCTCTTCCCTCCTCTTCTCTGCTTCTTTGTCTCTGTTTTGCTGTTGTTGAATCTTCCAACCTGCTATCTTGCCCATGTTTGTCACCAGTAAATTCTTGACACCGTCAATTTCTAGACATCAATACGAGTATATTTGGGATGTGTCAAATGTTTATTTTGACAACTTGAGTTCGTTTTGCAAGTTCACATCAACTTTTTTTATGCTGGTTTTGTTTTATTCGTTTTGTAGTAATTTATTTATATTTTTTAATTTTATAAAAAAAGATGAGAAAAAATAAAAATAACTAAAGATTCAAAAAGAAAAAAATAGAGCTAGAGTTGTGATCTTGATCCAAGTGTGATAAGATTTTTCAAAAGATATGTAGATGTGAAAGAGAGACGCAATATTGCCTCTTAGACCACCAGGTGATAGTATACAAGTAGACCTATGAATAAATGACATAAGCAGTCCAGGGAAAGTTAACAGCTTCAAGCCCTCGTCTGTACAATTAACTATTAAAAAAGAAAAAAAGGTTCCAAACCTATGAAGTAGAAGATCATTGTTTATTGGATTAGTACTTTGAAATCCTAAACTCGTTTTGTTATTAGAACAAAAGGGTAAACCCACCTTTTGACTTTGTAACGTAGAAGCAGAGTATCCAACTTTGAGCCATAAAGACAGTCTGAGGCGAATTAAGTGATGTAATTCGCTACAAAAATTAAATTGGAATTTGCTCAAAGTTCTTATCAAGTTCAACAGTAATCTGACAAAAATACTAATTGAAAACAGAAATATTACAAGCATGAAATCTCAAATGACAAGGGTTTTTGTAACGAGTTTAAGGCAAGAAGGCTAAAATTGTCTCCTGAAGCTCAAACTAATGATTTTATTTTTTCTTGTTTTTTCAAGCCAATGATAGTGTTTTGTTTTATTTTTCCCCTTCATTCTTGGCATGCTCTGTATACGTCATCTCTGCCCTAAATTTCTCCATTCTAACACATCCATAGTTTAATAAATGCATTTTCTTCCTTTTATATATATATATAGAAACTGTCTGACACATGCATGTAGATATCTTATTGCTTTGGTTTTACAATTTACACATTCTAATTTATAAAACCAGGAGTAAATCACATATATCAGATATTTTTTTCTTGCCCCAAATTGATTTTGATGGGATAGAGATTGAAGAAGTAGATAATGTTGGGTGCTTATTTGTTTTATTGTTTTTCTCTCAAACAAATTTGTTGTTTTGATTTATAGTTTTGTAGATGTTATGGTTTGTTTTAGATTTTGTAAAATTATATTTGTTTATAAATTATTGAAATTTATGTCGAATTACTGACTTAAGTGTTTTGTGATGAAATAAATAATAGCTTGTTTAACATGTCAGTTTTATATTTTATCAATTTTATTGCCGATTTGTAATTTTTGTAAATTAATATGTATAAATTTGTATGTATATAGATAATTGATAATGAATATTTAAGAGAAGTTTGAAAGTAAGTTGGATAATCTTGAGCTAAACCAATATTTTTTTTGTAAATTTATTTATTTAATGTAGTTAATTAATACATATTGTCATCATTATTTGATATAGGTTCCACAACATACTGATGATTTATATAATCATTAATTTTAGAGCTTATAAAATTAATCGAAATACGTACAAGTTAACCCGAATATTCACACTAATTTTCAGTATACTACTTATCTACTATTTCTCATTTTACAATCAGCAGATGAGAGAGAATGAGAATGCTAAAAATTAAGATTTATTTCCAATTCTAAATATTTATTTTTGAAATATTAGCTTAGGTCCCACGACTTTAATAAGTTGGTTATTAAAATCCAAAAGCATGCTAAGACATATATTTTTTTTTAATTTTTGTTTTGTATGAAAATATGATATAAAAATTTTATATTTTTGAGATATTTGACCATATACATAAAAATAAAAAAATTTATTTTTTTTCTATATAATTTTTTACAACATTTAAGAGAAAATTGACTATTTTAATACCGGATTTGTATATTTATAATATAAAAATACAAACCAGTATTAATCAAAATTGATAAAAAAAATACATAAAAAAATCACAAATTTTTTAAAAGAATTTTTTTGGTTTTTTTTGTTTTAATATATATATTGCTTGGGTTGTGTTGGGCTGATCTCGGCCCAACAAATCCCCTTCTCTTTTTTGGATGTGGGCCCAAACCGGCCCATCCATTCCGGTTGGTCCAGAACTGAACTGGCCCAAGACGGGGGTTAATTATTTCCCCCCATCCCTCTTTCCTGTATGCAGAATGAATTCTGCATGCAGGCGCGGCCTGAAGTAGGGGGAAAAGAGATGGGCAGAAGAGAAAGTAGGGGGGGCGGGGTGGCAACCTGGTCGTAGCTAGCTGTCACGGTGGTGGTCATGCCGTGGAATACGGCGAGAGGCCGGTGATAGTCGCGGCGGACCTGGTGGCGACAGGTGGTGGTTGCTGCCTTTCTCCTCCACTGTGCAGAGACACAGGGGTCTCTTTTGTTTCTCTCCCTCTTCTGCTTTTATTTCTATTCCTTCCACTCCCTCGTCTCTTTTCTGTTTCTTCCCTCCTGGTTCTTCTTTTTTCTTTCCTCTTCTCTTCCCCTCCTCTGTTCTCCCCTGTTTTTCTTCCAACTATCAAAATCCCCCCCCTGTTTTTTTGTCTCTGCCTCTGTCTCATTTTTACCTCCCCAAAACCATTCCTCCTCTAAAATGTCCCCAGCTTCTGTTACTTATAAGTGCAGGGGACAGGTAGCCACCCTATCCTGGCCAAGTGCAGGGTAAGGTGGCATGGGGCGGGTTTTTTTTTTTTTTTCCCCGAATAGTATATGAAGCGGTGATGATGCGGTCAAAATAAGCTGTTTTATTTTAAAAATAGTGCTAAAATATATCAATTCTAAATCAATTCTCAATTTTTAATTTGTCTAACTAAATTTTTAATTGCAATATTAATTTAAAAAAAAACAATTCAATTATATCCATATCAAATTCTAATTTCAGGTCTAATGTTGGCTAATGTTTTCATTCTTGGTCAATGATTTATATAATTTGAATCTCAATTGATCAACAAATTTTTAATTTTTTTTTAATTTAGTGTCTGATTTAGACAATTTCAATTCATCTATCTATGTGCCTTTTCTAGTTTAGTTTTTAGTTTTGGATTTCTTCAATATCATTCAGATTAAGAATATTCAAACAATAATTAATATGGAAGTAAATCAGCCTAACAGATACTTCTTTCTGAAATTGATGATGTTGATAATATACTGGGAATCTTGACCGACTTCACAAGTGTACGGAGAAAAAGAAGTGCAAGTGGATGATGAAGATATCGGCAAATCTTGACATATGGCTTTTTTAGTATTGTACCACAGAGTGGGCATATTTAGTATTGTAGTTTAATTTAATCACAAATCCACGTAGTAAATTTTTTTCATTTTTATTATGTGTCAACGTCAATTGATTGTATGAAGAGAGCCAGAGTGTAGAGTATTCACAAGTCCCAAACACACATAACACCGCTTAGTTCTCGCTACTGTGCTCATTAACATTCATTATTTATTGAAAAGTTGATTTAAATTGAAACCAAATAAAGTTGATGACGATATATAGCTCTTTTTTTTTTGGTTTTATATTAAAAAGTGTTATCGAATTAGCTTATTTGTGAACTTAAACTAAATATTTTTTTTTAGCAATCTTAAATATGCATAAGGAGAAATCCAAGTGACTCGGTTAATAGTTGGCATGACTTGAATAAATACTTGACTGCAATCTCTCTCTCTCTCTCTATATATATATATATATATATAGTCTAACAATGGTTGTTTGGAAAAAAATTATGGAAGATAACCAATACGGATAAGGAGGTGTGATAGCTTTTTTTCAAAAGCAAAACACCCTTCAAGCATAAACTAAGGTTATTAATTTTGTTCCGGTTAAAATTCAGCTGAAAAATCCGGAATGGACCGAGATTTAAAATGAGATGAAAATTGTTCCTTTTTATTCCATTTTTTGAATTGGTATGAAATGTTTCGGTCATTCCGGGTGATAACAACGGTTTGATAATATGAAGCACATGGAGAACATTAGATAATATAAAAATGTTTTTTGGGGAATGTAACCTAGTATGTCCAATATGGGATATGTCAAGGCCCTTACTGTCACCAAAATGCAAATAATTATTATCATGATAGGGTGCAGAATCGGTCAAAGTTGTAAAATCAGGTGTGATGTGTTGATTCACGTCGGTGTCGGGGAACCAAGTCGCAGTAGAAACATTCCCAACAGTAAGGTGAGTAGAGGGTTGCTGGGTATTGCTGCAAAAATGGGGATAATAGGGAGTTGTGCGACCGAAATTGGAGCACAATTGGCAGCGAACATGCTCATGTCCAGACCATTGCCCAACCCCTGAGTTGTACCTACACTGTTGCCAATTGTTTGGCCACTAGTCTGCAGCAGATTGACCCATATTCTGGTGAGTGTAGCGGTTGCTATTAGGATGCCAATTATCTCGAGAGCGACCCCTACTGCGGCTAAAGTTGGAGTTGTGATGAGACATAACATGATGAGCAGAGGGCTATGGTGTTGGCAGCAGTGGTGGCTGCTGCGACAGAGAAGAAGACAATAGAGAGGAGGCGATATCCATGGAATCAAAGGAGTTCTTGTGCAAAAATTCATGGGTAAGAAGTTGGTTGTGAAGATCAGCATATAACAATGGTTTTGCCTTGGTTATGAGACTTGTTACCAAGTCTTTGAACTCGCCACGAAGGCTATGAAACACATAGAGATTAAAGTCTTCAAGAGACATGGGGTAACCAGCAGCAGCCAATTCATCAAATAATGATTTGGCTTGCTGCATGTATATACTAACCGATGAGTCTTCTTATCGAAGGTCTTGAAAGGAGCCATAGAGTTGCATGATGCGAGAATTAAATGGAGATACAAGCGCTTTCGCAAAAGTGTGCCAAACACAATGCGTGGTAGAACAATCTACCATGAGATGCAACACATCCACGGAGAGAGAGGAGAGTAATGCATTCAAAATAAGTTGATCTTGTTGCTTCCAACAAAGAAAAGAAGGGTTGATTGTAGAGGAAGAACCAGCATAACTGCCAGAAACATAAGATGGAAGACACGACACTGAGCCGTCAACGAAATGAAAAACATCTTGACTAAGGAGATAAGGCTTCATTTGCATTCGCCAATAGAGATAATTTATGTTCATAAGTTTCAACGAAACAATTTGGTTGGTGTTTGATAAAGGAACGATAGCTGGAGTGTGTATTCCCATAAGGTGCAAAGGAACAACAGAGACATGCTATGCAAGTGGAGGCTGTTGTTGTGGAGGAAAGACACCAGCAGTAGCAATTTAGATGGTTGGCCAGCTGTGCTACACCACCGGTGGTGATGGAAAAGTCGGCGACAACAGTAGAATTCATTTAAGAAAAGCAGAGAAAAGGCTGGATGCAAATGGAAAGAGAGAGAAAAGAGTTCAGACGACATAAAACTCTGGTACCAAGTTGAGAATAATTAGGAGGCTTGACCTATTGGTTAGCCAACCTTTACTATATATATGTGTGTGTGTGTGTGTGTAGGGTAATATACAGTAGGAATGGTGGGGGCAACCACACAAGAGTATGACTACAATATTTCCTATATAGATACATTCTATAATAATCATGATCTCTGCCAAGTTCTTCAGGCATGTATAGACGTTCCTTCCAATGCATCTGCCTGTTTTGTTTTCACTTTTTTTTATTTTATTTTACATCACTATTTTCTATTAAAGATATATAGTACTATATATATGAAAATATATATTTGCCATTAACTCATATAGAATACGTTTGTATCATGTAGGTTGCGTAATTTTTTGTATGAGGCGCAAATGTTTTTTTTAAATATGCCAGAGAAAATGCTCTACTAAGCTGGAATGACATGGTAGTTTGGAAGGATTTCAGACAGCCATACATCCCAGAAAATATATTAAAAAAATATATTCAACACATGATGTTCGAGCATTTCACACGACGCTCACAGTTTAGTGTAGGGAACCAGAGCCGTGAAATTCACGGTTCAGTTACCACGCACACCAATGGCTCCGTTCCATTCATTTCACATGTGAAGCAAATGGTAAAATTAATTTTAATCACATCTATCTTTTAACTAAATTGTTGTTATTTATAAATATATTTGATTGACAACATTTTTTTCTTATAGGCTATGACTCATGAACGTGAGCCAAGCTCAATGAAGCTTTTTGTGAAGACGCAAGTGCAAAGTGAAGACCGCCAAAAAGGGGTGCAACAATTTGTCAATAATCGTGCTCAACACTTTGTAGTATGTTCGTTCAACCATTTTCTTTCGTAAGTTATTAATTTCTTGAATTGAATTTGATGATTTCATTTTTTATTTTCAAAAGACATATAACAGTTGGTTGAGGGAGAGATACGGGGACGATCATTCGACCCACGGGGATTTCGATCTGGATTTGTAGATGGAGGTAGGATCGTCTAGTGAACCTGATAAAAATTGAGTGTATAGACTCTCCAACACTAAAGCTGAGAACTTGCGGACGACTCATAGTGTTTTAACTAAGGGTGATCATTATCGGTTTGGTTTGGTTTTTATAAAAAAAGTAACCAAACAGGTTTTTTAAAAAAACGAACCAGAACCGATTCAAACCGACAGGTCTCGGTTTGGTTTGGCTCTGTTTTTTTCCTATTTGGCTATGTTTTTTCCCAGTTTAGCTTAATTGTTTTCCATTTTTTCGGTTTGGGTTCGATTCGGTTCTTTTTTTTTTTGTTTTAGGCTTCTAAAATCAAAACCGAACTGAACCGGTTGGTTTTTTCAAAACTCTAATCGGTTTAATTGGTTTTTTTCACGGTTTGGTTTTTTCAGTTATTTTTTTTCTATTTTCTCAGTTTTTTTTGCTCATCCATAGTTTTAACCGATAGGAGCTCGCAATCAATATTGAGCACCCAATCTCCAGTTTGCACCCTTGTTACGACAATGAGTGCAAGAACATACGACCCATCTAAATGAAAAATATGAACACCTCTCTATGGAATATGAAAAACTCCGCTGAATGGTGATCAATATTAAATCACAAATGGGTGGTACATGTGCATCCCATTTTAGGCCCTATGGTTCTGGGAACGACTATCCTCCTCCAGCACCGTCTTTGTTCTAGTTTCATTTTATTTGAACATATAAATTTGTAATAAATATTTGGCTTTTATATTAAAATAATTATTTTTACATACTTGAATTTTATACAATTTTAGTTTTTTAATTATTTTCTATTCATGTTCCATAGATTTTTTTAAAATATATATTTTTAATTATTACGAACGGAGACACCGACAGACTCAACTCATCATATTCCAGAAAGTTGAAATTTTTTTACTGCATATACCACTTCAACTATTACATTACCGATAAAATTATTTCATTGATATTTTATAGAGGGTTAGAATAAAATTACTTTAAATGCCACTGCCAATTATCAATGGAATAACTATCGATATATTTTAGCTGGTAATTTTTTTTTTGACATGTATTGTTTGTCTATTCAATCATCAGGTTTTTTTACCGAAAGATATTCCAACAAAGAATAAATTACTGACTAGCAGTTTTTCAATAGATAGTTTATGTATATGAATCAGTTAATAAAATATTTGCTGATGGAATAATAGAATAAATACCGATAAAATATTTCATCATAAATATGTTAAATGGAGCGCTAGTGTATTTGCATGATTTATAATTAGACAGACTGCCCTTTTAAATGGCAAATACACCAC
>Ga0325410_1008693_pt1 | contig 10966 bp, 6 predicted proteins | sample PopdelMetagenome_16_FD_206182 | JGI IMG/M metagenome (GOLD analysis project Ga0325410, IMG submission 206182) | Populus deltoides microbial communities from Bellville, Georgia, United States - Xylem-PdIQD-R3 | ecosystem: Host-associated > Plants > Phyllosphere > Stem > Wood/Secondary xylem...
ATTAAACTACTTTTTGTTCGACCTCAATTTCAACCATAGTTTTAACCAAATATATATTTTTCCAAACCAACCTCAACTAAAAGTACTTTTTATAAAATAATTTTTTTCAAACCATAACTACAAAAGCTACCACAATACCAAACACGTTTTAAAAATTTGAAAACCATATTGTTTTAACAAAAAAAAAAGGAATAAGGATGTTTTGGACTGAAACTAATTTAAACCAGATTAATTCGATCAACCTGTGATCTAGGTTATGTATCTGGGCAAGTTTAAAAACTTTACTTTTTGAAATTTATTTTTTATTTAAATATATGATAATAAAAATAAATATTTGTAAAAAAAAGATAAATAAAATTATGGAGGAGAAATGTATTTTTCTCATCCAAATTATCTTTTTGAATTCATGTGTTATTTTTGTTTTGACAACAAAACAGTTTTTTATCGACAACAATAAAAAATAACAACAATAAAAAAAAACTAAAAAAATATAAAAATTTGAACTAAAAAGGAAAAGGCATATAATTTTAATAAAAAAAATAATCTCTATTCTCATTCAATATTAGTGAGCGAATTATTTAAAAAATTATGCATATTATGTTAACACACAATTATGTATAAAGCAATCAATAATATCATCATGAAAAAAAATCTTTAATCTTGTCAGCAAAAATGACATAAATCAATCAATAATATCATCTTGAAAAAAAAACCCAGAGAAAGAGACTAGATGCTTGGACTAAAGAGATTAGGCGTGCATTGTTAGGCCTAACCATAGGCCGGTAGACTTGAATTATAATTTCAATTCAAATGCAAAGATAAATTAACTTGAAATTACAGAATTAAAATTTCAAACACAAGTTAAAAAATCAGAGTTGAACCGATATGACCCGATTGACTTGATGAGTCCAAATACAACTTGGATACTTGATAAAAATATAGTTTGACTCAAAAAAATTCAAGATGATATATATTTTTTTAAAAAATATTGACTCGGATCATGAGACCATGATAACCCCAAATTAAACAAATTAAAATAAATTATGAAACTTAATTCTCAATAAACTATTGTTGAATGATAAAATTGTAAACAAATCAATCTAAAAAAATAACACAATAAAATGACCTAAGTCTACCTGGGTTAACTCTTAAAATCCGTGACTTAGGTCATGAGATTAAAATAATTTCATATAAAACAAATGAAAACAAATGAAAAAACTTAATTCATAATCAATCAAATGTTGAAGATGTTGAATGATGAAACTGAAAAAAAATCAATTAAAAAAACAAAAAAAAAAACTTGAGTCAACTAGATTAACCCACCAAGCCCATGACTTAGATCATGAAATTAAGATAACCAAACATAAAAAAAAATAAACCATAATAAATTATAAATTACAATATCCAATAAATCAAGTGTTGGAGGATCTTATAAGAGAAAAAAACATGGACATGCACAATTCACATCGAAGAACATGTGTGCTTTCGGTGGTTGCACAAATTGCTTATGGAATAAGGAAATTCTATTCACTTGGATAAACAATGTGTTTTCATTTGCTTTGAATCCTGACCACTTTAGACGATTAAAAAGTAAGGGTTCGAGTTTTTAGACATAAAAATTCATTTTCAACTTATTTTCACCCGAACATATATTATTGTAACCTAACTAGAATCATTTTAATTCTAAAACACCATTCATCTGGCCAAAAACTTAAAATTAAATCAAATAAAAAAACTTTTTCAAGCTTCAATCCATGTGTTTTTTGGCAAGATGAAAGTTTCAAATCACCTTCATAGAAATCTACCATGCAAAGATCCATTTACACTAAAAATTAACATTTTTCGTGGCTAAAATATGGTTAACCAATCATATTTCCTCTATTTTTATTTTTTAAGGACTCTTTCTTTTCTCTCAACACTTGAGATGATAAAATTAAAAAAAATAAAATTTTATAATGGAGTAAATAACATTGTTCAAGGAATAATATCGTTTACAACATATAAAACTATGTAATATGCGTGTTGCTATAGTTAGAAAATCACGAGTTTCGGTTAATTAGAATTAAATTAAGTCCATAAAAGATTGAAGAAAGTAGAATATAATTCATGGGGACAGAAAAAGGATTAGAAATTATCCAAAACTATGGACCGCCCTTTTTGCTAGCCCCTATAGTTTTGACATTTACCCACCTTTTGCGCCTAGCCAATTTTAATCACGAACCTCTTATGATTTCAAGGAAACGGTCTGTTACTTTATTTCCCAAATTGCAACTTTATTTATTTTTTTTCATGAAAAAGCTTGTAACTTGTAGTGGTTCGGTTTATGCTCTATCCACGTAAGATAAGATGCAACTTTTTTATAATAACTTTCATATTTTATAGTAGTTTTTACTTAAGAATATATTAAAATTCCGAGCATGTTTAATCATCCTTGAGCTTATGGTATTTTTTTCTTTTATTAGCGTGGGTGTCCGAGCTAACTTGTGCGTACCCAACTAATTCCATAAATCCTGAAGTTAACGATCATGTAAACCTTTAGTGACCATTGTATTAGTAACCACATTGTTCGAATTTAAGACCATAAAGAAAATAAACCTTTTAATTTTAAATTTTTACCACCGAACTACCTACTAAATGACTATGTGTGTTATATGGAATAAGATTATGAATCAAAATCCCACCGTCCTCAATCATATCAATTGAACTTTTCTATTCAATTCAGTCTAGTTGTTGTGCTGATTTTTTTTTTTTTTTAAACAGAGGCTAAGGTTATCCATTAAGAATTATTTGATGGATAATATAAAAAAAAAGATTAATTCATGGCATAAGGAAATAAGCAGAGCGATATCTTCAACTGGGAAAAAGAAATCAATTTCAGGCAAGACAAAATCCACTTGCGGCGACAACCGACTGAACAAGTGTTGTGATGAGCTTGAGTTGTTTGACCTTTTTTTATATGTGGCAGATAATTATTGGCGCACATAAAGACACGACAACTTGCAAGTTGCAACGCATCAATTTATTAGTGGGGCTATAATGGGAAACTGTTGGTTGCTGAGCTCAGAAACCTTTGAATTGAAGAGGAGTAAAAAAAAACAAATAATAATAATAATAAAAAAAAATCACTGTGAGCTGACTGTGGGGTTAATTTTCATCACCGTTTTTTTCATTAATATTAGTAACAAATCTCTACATACCAAATTAATTTATTTATATTTGTAAATTACCAAATATTTTCATGAAATTCACTCAAAGTATTTATATTTTGAAACATGGCAAGAATACGTGTATTGAAAAAACTAATTTAGAATATGTTTGATTTTGTATTTAAAAACATGGCATTCGTTTTAGATTAATTTTCATCCTGTTTTTGGTAAATAATAATTTTTTTAAAAATATTTTTTAATTTATTTTTAAATAAATAATATTTTAAAAAACAATATTATCACATTATCAAAATAAAATCAACCGCAATGAATGATGCTATCGACGGACACGTTGGATTAAAAAAAAGGAAGGCAAATAGCTAACATGACGATAATTTTATATAATAAGATAACTTATCTGGATTGAAAAGATATGGGAAAGACTGAAGTTCTACAATTGATTCGAAATAATAACATTCAGCATCTGAATTTGTTAAAATTGTTAAGGATGATGCCAATTTTTTTTAGCTTTTGGTTTCTATTTTTTTTATTAATGCGGCTATTCGGATCAGCTTGCGTGTACCTCGACTAATCCCATAGACCTTGAAGATAACAACCATGTAAGCTTTTAGCGTCTCAGTTGATTTATGAAACTCAAACTGACTGCTTTTAGAGAGCAAATTTAAAACCTGACCAGTTAAGATATATTTTTTAGAGTTTTTTTTAATTCTATTTTTGACATCACGTGACAAATTTTATTGAAGCATATATATTTTGCAATCATGGCATATCTTATAAACCTATCTCATAAGTGACATTATCTTACTATAGAAGATAGTTCAACTTTTAAATTGCAAAAATTATATTATACAATCATTTATATAATTATATCATTGTATTCATATTTGTAAAGGAATAATGCTAACTTCATTTTTTATGGAGAAATTTTAATAATTGAATTTGTGAAGTCTGTTAATGAATAACTTCTTTATTTTTGTATTTTAAAAATATTTTAAGAAAAATTTGTATTTATTTTATTTTATTTTACTTTAAATTATATTTTAATTGTTTTAATATTGTTTTGATGTGATGATATTAAAAATAAATTTTAAAAAATAAAAAAATATTATTTTAATATATATATATATATATATTTTTTTAAATAATTTAAAAAATATCTACCACCACGTCATCAAATGATTAATGATTGGGGAAGAGTCTTTACAAAAATAAAAATAATATACCTAATTCATAGACATATAAAATAGGAAATTCACTTGTCCGGAAAAACAAAATAGGAATTTCAATATATTCATTAACAAAATTATCCTAAAAAGTCATTGACAATCTTGTCTTCCTGTACTGTTTGGTGTTTAACAGCAGCAGCATCGTCATCACACATCAGAAACTGAAAAGAAAGGCAGCACCAACCAGTTTCAAGATTGAACCTTTACTAGATTTTTTCACTCATATCTGTGTAGAAGAAGACACAAAGGTGATCATTCACATGTCTTATAATTATTTAAATTTAAATATAATATCTGTTCTTTTCCCTCTGCATGGTTATCTTCATATACTGACAATTAATCTTCGGTTTGGTCCATTTTGGATAAAAAGAAAAGAAGAAGAGGGAGAAAAAAAAGAGAGAAGAAGATGAAAACAATTTTTTTTTCCTTTTACTTTTCACTCACAAGGGTGTTTTTTTATTTTTTTGCTATCTTTTGTCAGATATTAATGGGGTATAGAGGTCTCCAGTGGGTGTCAACTTGGGGGAGCCTTTTTCAATCCAAGCTGTCTTTTTATATGTGTAAGCAAGTTGTTGTTATTGAAGATGGGACCAAATGACCAGTCCTGTTCATGGATGGACCCTTCCTTACTTGATTTTTTCTCTCTGGAGAACCCATCAACATCATTCATAATTTCTATGGTTGCCCTTGTAAATTTCTTTCCTTTACAGGCTATTTTCTTGGTTCATTTTTTGTTTGCTTTCATTGGTTTTTTCTTTTGCTTTATCCGATTTCTGGACACTCCCAATATTTGTGCTTATTAGCTCTTAATTCTGTTTTATTGAACATGTGGGTTCTGTCAATAAAGCATTGTAGAAGTTGCCAAGTTATCAGCTTTTGTTAGTTTCAAAGGGAAGTTCAAAAACTCACAGTGATATGGAGAAGGAGGCGGGGGAGAAGGGAGGTTTTGCACTGTAAAGGTTAGTTTTTTTATACCCCTTTAATCCCCCCCATAGTTTATTGTTTCTCATACTTGATTAGTACCAGTTTTGAAAGTAAAGTCTTGTGTGTTAGTTGCAATGTCAAAATCTTATGAAACTGAGTTGTAGGTAGTCTTTCATTTTATGGTGTTTTGTACGGTTACTGAGGTTGGACTGTGAAAAAAGAAGGAATCTGGAGTTAGGTTTTTCCTTTAAGCCATGAAACCAAGAGTTGGAAAACAGAAATCCTTGATTACTGGTTGTTTCACTTTAATGAAAGTTTGTCTTTCCCCAGGCGGGTATTTAATTCTGTAGTTGATTCCTGGGGTATCACTTAAAAGTTTTACTGTTGTTGGTGCTTCATTGATGCTAGCAAACATGATTAGCATAGAAAGTCCAAGAGGAGTGATTATGCTGAGGGTTCTGAATTTAGGACAAATTTAGACTTTTTTGAATTTTTTTTTTTATAGTTTGATTTGAGTTTCTCCTCACTATCGAGACCCAGATGGATGCAATGGCTTATTTCCTACTTCAAAACTTTCTGCTGTATTCGTTTGCCCTTCCTCCATTGTTTTGAAAGTTTCTATTTTGGATCGCAATCTTGCAGTTTATATGTGAGTAATTCAACCGTTTAGTTTCATTGGAAGAAAAACAAAGAGTTAGGAGGTTGGAGCCTATATATACTGTAAAATTTGAGGATAAAAATAGCAGTGTTGTGGAGTGATAAATTATTTGTGGGCCTGTGCTGTTAAAACTGTTGTTGTCAAGTAGGGCACACAGTTAACTTGTTTTTGTTGGAATTAGAAATGGCCTTGTGAATACTCTTATTATTCACTGTAGGCTTCTGAGTTATTATTCTTCTTTGTTTGGTTTCTCCATTGTCTCTTTCATATCTCACTGTCCAGTGCCCTAATTACCATTTACCCTTAAATTCACCTTGGCATATTTTCTGTATATTTTTATTTGCTGCTATTTATTGCATCTTTTAATTAGTGATTTTTCAGATATTTCTCATGGTCTAACCATATTTCGATGCCTTTTCATTTATCAGTAGGTCAGTAATTCACAAGAGTCCAAGTTTTTGAATTGAGGAGCAAATCACCATTGAACTCTTCACATACTCCACTGGGGCTGTGTGGTTTTTATTGGAGGTGAACTCTGGTTCATCTTTCTTGGCCTTTTCTGGTGTCTATCTTCTTTCCTCTTCTTGCGTACCTCTATAGCTTTACATATCCTGCTTTCCATAATTATAGTCTACTGTCAATCCGGTTGTTAGTGATACCAAATATAGAAATAATTTAGATCCAACCTTCAAGAAAAATCCATGGTTTTGGCGACTGGCTTATAGTCTGGCCTAGATTCTGGAGCAATTTGGTATATATCTTTTCCTCATCTCGTGAGTGATTTGGCTGTTGATAATTCAGAGAAGGCTAGATGTCTGTGGATGAAGGAGGCAGTGTTTCTCTGTGGACTAGAGAACATGACAAGGCATTCGAGAATGCCCTTGCTACTTATCCTGAAGATGCTTCAGATCGGTGGGAGAAAATTGCAGAGGATGTACCTGGTAAAACTCTAGAAGAGATTAAACATCACTACGAGCTTCTGGTTGAGGATATTAACCAGATTGAAGCTGGCTGTGTGCCTTTACCTTGTTATAGTTCTTCTTCAGAAGGTTCAACGAGCCATGCTGGTGATGAAGGAACTGGAAAGAAGGGTGGTCACTTAGGACATCATAATAGCGAGTCCAATCATGGTAATAAAGCTTCAAGGTCAGATCAGGAGCGTCGTAAGGGGATTGCCTGGACTGAGGATGAGCACAGGTAAATTATCATTTTATTTATCTTCAAATCAAGGTGTCCTGGTGGTTATTGTTGATAGAGTTGTTGCAAGCTTTGATTTTCCTTTGACTTTGCTCTAATTATTTCACTATGCATTTTCTGCTGAATGTACCCTAGGGCTGGCTAATCACTGATCAAATCTGTAGGTTTTGGAAATCTTGAGAGGATAGAAAGTGGGTGAATAAGAGGTGATTTCAAAACCATGAGAGAAGTATTTGTTACACTTGCTACCAGAATCTTTCACCATTGTGCTTGTTTGGGATCTGAACTGGATTTCCAAGACGTTTAGGGTGTACCATCCCTTTCATTCTCTTTTACGCTAGTGTATTCCTGATTGAATTGTGTTCAGCCTCATATTTTGCTTTGGATTATTTGTTTCAAAACAGCTAGTACATAGTTTTACCTACAACAATTGTAGATGCTGGTCTAGGGATTGGGAAAATGAAATGTCCTCAGTTTTGTGGGAGGATGAAATGACTGGTGATTCTTATTCTAAAGCTAAAGATTCGATAAAACTAATTGAATTGCATTGTTAGAAACCTTGTTATGTAGATTCAGTTGTCAGAGAATAGCTAAGATGACAGGGCTGATTGTCTAGAAAGTTGTTCCAGTAGACGAACACTTTAATGTTTCAAGCATGTGAATGGAAGCTTGAAACTGATGTATACAGTAGAATCTTTCCTTGGTGCATCATTGCTTGGAATAGGGATCTGGTTTGCTTTTCTGTATTCTCTTCCATTGCAATAATAGTAATTTTAAAGAAGAGTGAGAAAAAAGATTTATGTTCTTTGGTTGATTGAACTACTCCATTAACAAAGATGATGAAAGAATTTCACTTTAAATTTGGAGATTTAGTATGCTATCTCTCTTACATACCCTAGCCTTAATACAACTATTTCTCTTCAAACAAGATGTTTGTCTATCTAAAACAGAAAAGCACAATATTCATGTCTCAAGTTTCTTCTTTGCTTACAGTTCAAGACCTTAGAGTTGGATAAACTTTAAACTTGTATCTCATTTGCTTAGGCAACCCTCTGATTTGGCTCCACCTTAGAGTTGGATAAATTCTCATACCATTGATCATGGGGGGACTATTCAAATGAGATATGAAAACGTTCAATATTTCGAGAAGATTTAATACATGTTAACTTGTTTTTAAGCACTAAATTACATCCCAGATTGCGTCCTTAACATCTTTTATATTCCTTTATGCATTTTGGATGTTTTATTTGTTCAAACCCTATGACCTTTAGGCTTTAGCGATGAGGTTGAAAATTCTAAAGATTCATAAAAAATAGTGTGGTTTCAGCCATTGCTTCCACATGGCACTAGATGCATTTGGGTAAATTTGTCTTATCTTCCATGGGGGAAATCAGAAAAAAATTTCTGTATCTGGGATCAGGGAGGTCTTGTTACAAATTAATGGAGCTTGGTTGTCAAAGTCATTTCACTTTGTTTCTTCTATCTCTCGGAAAGATCACAACGAAGCCTGTTACCAAGATGATAGGGGATGGCTAAAGCAATGGTCTCGTGGCTACTAGTGGAGCTACTTGTAAGTGTTTTTGGCTTCATTTGATTTGTTCAGTTGGTGGATAGGTTACAGGGATTTTCCTGTATTAGGTCAAAAAGTATCCATTGCTGGATCTGTGGTGTTTGGAAGCTGTTATTAACCTCTAGCTTCTATTACTGGATTTTCTGGTTTCTTCATCCATTGTCTTGCTAGTTTCCTTCAAATTGCCAATCAAAAGCCTAGATCTATGGATTATTGCAACAGTTCCTTGTTGAAAGTCTTTCCTCGTTGAATAATGAGACTAGTAGAGCGTAGATTATGTTGGCTTTATGTTACAGAATAAGGGAGTCTTGTAACAACAATTGGAGAGATTGATTGAAGAATACCGTTTTATAAATTTGCACACAGTTAGCAGTCGAAGTCCAGTAAGATGATTCCTAGAGGGTTTTAGTGGGATCGCTTTCTTTTTTTCCACCACCTCTCTCATTCAGGCCTTTGAAGCGAAGCTAATTTCAGTTGCTCATTTTCATTGTGATTTTGGCCTCTTTGTGACTGCTATCAAAGGTTTGGAAAAAAATAATTCCAACAACGTGATTCAACCCCCCTCCCCCAACACAGACAAACACAACAAAAGGCATACTCTCTCACCCAGTATGTTTGTAGTGGGATTTTCCTGCTCGATGCTACACAAATAATTAGCGGAAGATGTGAGTTTGTATTATGTGTTTTTGTTGAGGAGCTATGATTGTATGGTTTTTGGAACTGTAAAACTTGAAGGACATGTGCTGTGTTTTCCTCAGTTCTCTTCTGTGGCAATGTGCATATTCTCTTTCAATTAACACACTTAGTAAGAACCTATAAGCATGGCATATTAGAATTTTTCTGGTGGTATTGACTTCTGTAACTTTCTGATGAACAGGTTATTTCTCCTTGGTTTGGACAAATATGGGAAGGGTGACTGGCGAAGTATATCAAGAAACTTTGTGGTGACAAGAACACCTACCCAAGTAGCCAGCCATGCTCAAAAGTATTTTATTCGTCTTAACTCAATGAACAAAGATAGGAGGCGCTCCAGCATTCACGATATCACCAGTGTTGGCAATGGAGACATTGCAACACCTCAAGGACCGATAACTGGTCAAACAAATGGTTCTGCTGTGGCAGGTTCCTCGGGCAAAGCAGCTAAACAACCACCTCCACATCCAGCTGGTCCTCCAGGAGTTGGTATATATGGTCCACCAACTATAGGCCAGCCTATAGGAGGTCCCCTTGTTTCAGCAGTTGGCACCCCAGTGAATCTTTCAGCACCAGCACACATGGCTTATGGTGTTAGAGCCCCAGTACCAGGAGCAATGGTTCCTGGTGCACCGATGAACATGGGTCCTATGACATATCCGATGCCGCCTACAACCACTCATAGGTAAACAAATGTGGTCGGCTTCAAATGTAAAAAAGACAGAAGAATTTTCGCATGTGTTCATGTTGGGTTACTGAGTTCTCCATTTTAGCCTGAATAAGGTTCTGCGCTTCTGCTTATTTGCAAGCGAAAGTTGTCTAATGTCATTTTGTTTATTCTGGTGCCACTCTCAAATAAGCTATAGGGAGAGAAAACTATAGACATCTGTAGAGGCAGCAGCTGTGGAAAATATGGCAGCATTTCTGGGATAGGACAACATTTTATTTATCTTTTGTAGTTTTACATTACAAACCTAGACTTGTAGAAGTAGTCAGTTGATGTATTTTTTTTTCCTTTTCTTTTATGGCCAAAGTTGTAAAGAATCCATTTATATCTCAACTCTTCTCAGTAGCATTTGAGGCACATATTTTGCTACACCTTGCAATTAATTTGTTTTTGAGTTTAATTGCTTCTCTGGATCAGTGTAATCAAATCTTTGCTTCAGTGGCCGAAGTTAATATGAAACATGGGCATAGCCATGTTTTTTGTCCGAGGCCCACTAATGAATGCATTCCCAGGCAAACACAAATGATCTAAAGCCAGAATGGTTCTGTTTCTCGTACCTTTTAGACAAACCTTTTTTTTTTGTACTCTTTTTATCATTTTCTTTAATTTAAAAAAAAAAAGCCCATCTTGTAGCCAAGTCATAAATGGACCAGCAAATACTTTAGATACAATATAGAAATAAATTCAACGATTTTCCACTTATAAACTATAGAACAACTCCATGTTTTCCTAATAGGCTCTTCAATAATCAACAATATATCACATGCAACAAATACATTAAAAAAAGCCATGCCACTCTTTTTT
>Ga0325410_1008696_pt1 | contig 10963 bp, 6 predicted proteins | sample PopdelMetagenome_16_FD_206182 | JGI IMG/M metagenome (GOLD analysis project Ga0325410, IMG submission 206182) | Populus deltoides microbial communities from Bellville, Georgia, United States - Xylem-PdIQD-R3 | ecosystem: Host-associated > Plants > Phyllosphere > Stem > Wood/Secondary xylem...
AAATTTAAATGTTTATTGAATATAAATGTCCTTGATTTTCAAATAATTATATATTAATTTTGATAATTATAATAAATTAATTATCACATAATTTTGATATAATTTAAGGGTTTTTGTATTTTAATTACGACTTTATATTATAGAATGTGTGTGTGTGTGTGTGTAAGAAATACTATATGACTACTATAGTGTTGTAATCTTTACCTTTTCTATTGTATATTGCCTTACACATATAAATAAAAAAGATTGATTAACTAATAGGTTAAGCCTTTTACTTCTTCTCAACTTAATATCAGAGCCTTTCAGCATGCGTCCTACCTGAAACAGACTGCATTACTAATTTTGTTTTAAATTGCTAAGAGTTTGTTTTTGTTCTATTTTTATAGTCTTCCTACAATATTCTTGACTTTGGTGTCAATAAATACTCTCTTATGAATATTTCTTACTCTGGTATTGGTAAATATTACACAACACTAAAGGTATAGTTTTCATGACTCTGACGCTAGTGAATAAATTTGCAAAATTTGGATTAAAAGAAAAGGAAACTATATTTTATTTTTTATTTTTTATTTTCATTTTCTTTAGAAAAAAAACATGTATTTCATATCAGATACGTATTTCACAATAAAAGTCCATAAATCGTATATACAACAAAGCCAACAAAACCACACAAAAAAAAAATGTGAGGGACCCATAAGTAAATCAATAAAAACCTCCAGATCTTTATGAAATTTTCTGAAATTCAAAAAGAACTTATTTGGCCAACTATCAAAACAAAAAGATGTGAAATAAAAGGAGAATATATAAGGGTATATTTTGTCAAACACATCCTTAATTCAAAATAATTTGCGCTGGTCGGGCCTAAGTCCTAGACCCGGCCAAATCTCAATTTTTTGTTTCTCTTTTTATTTTTTTGGGAAACAAATTCAAAAATTTGGTTAGGACTGAAATCAAAGATAAATATAAAGTGTCTTTAATATCCATCTCATGACCAATCTTAATGAGTAAATGATAGGTGACAACAGTTATCACTTTCACCTTTGAACGATTCTCCATACAGACGAGTCATTTACTTTCCTTCGGATTCTACCTTTTAAGGAATCGATCCCTACATTGGGTTGTTATTCATGTGAGCAATAACACTATAATCAACCAACCAGGTATTAGAAGGAACTTAAGCAAGATTTGATTCATAACAAGTAAAAGAAATTTTATTACATTTCTTTTCAAACCAAGCTAGCTCTATGTTTGTTGGAGTCCATCTTTACATCTCCTTTCTTATTATAAAAATAACATTTGATAGTAAAATTATCTTTTTATTTTTTATTAACTTAATTTTCTAGACGCATTTTGTTTCTTTGGTGGGATTTATTTTCCATTCCCTTCCTTCTTACTAGCTTTGAGGTACTAGCAATGTTGTATGTTTCTTTCAATGTTGTATGTTTCTTTCATGTTTTAAACATACTTGCACTTAAGTACACGTGTTAATCAATTTACTTAAGCTTCATTGATCCTTAATTATTGGTGTTATAATTAATTTTGAACGGACCAAACTGAGAAGGAAGTGAATTCAGAATGAATTGAAACAGAAAACTATCATTTACATGCATTCTTAAAGCATTTAGCTATGCAACTTTATGTGCCTTGTCGAGAATATGATGTTGTACTCCTCTAGTACCATCATACTTTTCATGGTAGTTAATTCTTCTATAAAAGGGCTTGCTAGTGACTTGTCAACCGATCCTTCACTGAATTCATAAATTCCTTAGCATTTTTCATCTATAATTGAGAGGTTTTGATGTTGTTCGCCGGAATGATCCTCATTAACGTCAAACTAAGCATGTTTGACCTCTCTCCGGCTTTCATTTCAAAGACTTGTTCATCAGTGTTGTCATCGGTAATAGCTTGGGTTTTATTCGTCAAAAGTGAAAAGTCCAAATCTAAAGTGTTAACCAGACTTGCCCATACCATTAAGAGAATTTTGTCCCGTTGAGAACCAAAACACTTGGAGTATATGATTGCAGCACAGTGGGGATTAAGACTAAAACTTTAAAAAACATTCTGACAATGAAGCTTAAGTCTATAATATAGAATTTTATATATAATTCTAAATTAATAGACTATTCATGTCACCTTGGGTTCACCTCTCTGGGCAAAAACCTTATATAGCGCATGCATGCATTGTCCACTCCATAGATGCAAAAATATTAATCACCTTACCGTTTGATATAATTTTTAATTACTACTTAAAAATATTAATCACTCTATCCAATTCATAACTAGTTAAAATGACTCTTCTTTAGGCTAGCCCCATTCTCCTAATCGTTGTCTTTAAGATCATAATTTATGACTAATCTTTTATTTGATTTAATTATATCTATAAGGTTTGGTAATCTAGGTCACTTTGGCGACAATTACACTAATTAAGGAAGTTGCTAGGAAATCTACGTATGCATGAAATCTACAAGTGATTGCAGCATCACTGTGAAGGAAATCTGCTACTGATTTACAGCACCAAGTCTACAATCATGCTTGTAAATTAATACAAATATTCTGTCCATAAATAGTTTTTTATTGTTGTAATCTTTCCTTAATAGAATATGTAATCGTTGTAATCATCAGTATATAATTATAGGTGAGCATCAATAATGTTATGTTGAAAATTACATTGTAAACTTCTAAGTATTCTAATACTCTTTATGGTATCAGAGCATCATCTCTCCAACGAGAATTTCATTCCCATGTCTTCCACAAATCTGCCAAACTCCTCCCCTGAACTTTCCTTTGTTGTTTTCAACATCACCACTCAAATCAATGAGAAACTCACACCCTCATCTTTTCCTCAATGGCGAGCACAATTTGAGGCTCTTCTCATTGGTTATGATCTCCTGGACTATGTTAATGGAGAATCTCAGTGCCCTCTCTCAGATGGTACTCCACAGTTTACAGCAAAAAAAAAAAATGGGTAAGGCAAGACAAGCTTATGCTCAGCGCCATCCTTGCATCCACTTCACCTTCCATCACGCCTCTCATTGCCACAACCAAAACCTCACACGAGGCATTGAAAAAATTATTAACACTGTATGCGAGTAAATCGCGTACAAGGGCAATGCAACTCAAGGAAGAACTAACCTTGATCTAGCGTGGAAATCAACTGATTTCGGAGTATCTTCATACGGTCAAAAGCTTGGCTGATGAAATTGCACTTATTGATCACCCCATCTCTGATGATGACTTAACCCTTTATGTCCTCCATGAGTTAGGTCCAGAATTTCGTGAGATTGCTGCTCCTATTCAAGCACGAGAAAAATCTCTTGCCTTTGAAGAACTCCATGATATGCTTGTTGGGCATGAGAGTTACTTAAGGAGGATGGAGGCTGCTACACAGCAGCTCGTGGCTGCTGTAAACTTTACCAGCCACCGTTTTGCCAACAAGGAAACTGTCTCCTCTACATCTCAGCAAAACAGAGGAAGCAACAGAGGAAATGGTTTTTTTCGCTAACTAGGACAAAACCGCTCCTCAAATGGCAGCTTATTTAGAAACCGCTAGCGCAACAATAATAATTTAGGCCGTCTTAATCCAAACCGGTGTTTTCAGCAAAAATGTCAATATTGTGACCAATTGGGTCACACAGCCAAGATCTACTCGAAACTTCAATCCTCTACAATGTCTGTTAATTGTGCTGGATCCTCAGATACTCAAGATAATAAGTGGTTAATTGATTCTGCAGCCTCTCATAACATCACGGGTGATCTCCAAAACCTATCTATTCACTCTGAATATGACGGCACTGATGAGGTTCTTCTTGGTGATGGTACAGGTTTGGCAGTTACACATATTGGTTCCTTAGCTTTACCCACACCTACCAAAACTTTTCATTTACATGATACCTTATGTGTTCCTTATATTCATAAGAATCTCATTTCAGTTCATCACTTCACCAAACATAATAATGTTTTTCTTGAACCTCACCCATTTTTTTTCTTGTGAAGGACAAAACCACAGGGGCAATACTTCTAAGAGGTGCGTGTGAGAATGGCGTATACATGTTTCCAAACTCCTTGGTGGCTTCTCCCACTCCAAAAAAAGTTGCTTATGTGTATGAACGAACTTCACTTGATGGGTGGCACAAACGACTTGAACACCCTTCCATTAAAATTGTTCAACATCTTGTCAATCAATTATCCCTTCCTGTTTCAACAAAAAAAAATTTCATCTTTATGTATGTCGCACCCTCGCGAGCGGAGCGCGGCGTCGCGGCGATCCTTGATTGATTTTGGGGTCTTTTGTTTTATTGATTGTGAATAAGGGAGTCGCCACCTAGTATTATGGTCACTAGGAACCCTGACTGGTCTTTCAGAGATTCTAAGGCAAGGGACTGGTTGCGTAAAGGGAAGGTATTAGCACCCCTAGTACGCCCTACCTAAGGTAAGTTGCTTGGTGTTTGGTTTGCTTTATAATTGCTATGGTGTTGGTGTTCTCTTAATTAGTTTTTCTAAGATAGGTTTGCTATGATGAATGGATTTGGATTCAAAGTCTAAAAGCAAGGAACTTTGGCCAATATTGATCATACCTTTAGATATGTCTATAAAGTGCCAAGGAGAACCAATACAAATCCTTGAAATCCGTATTTGATTCAAATTAAATTTATTAAGATAGAAATCCAAGGAGATTCCATGTGCTTTAAAATCTCATTTTTCCCTTAGTATTTTATACTCTCACAGCTCGTAAATCGTGGAGTCAAAAATTGAAATGTCCTCAATTATAATCAAGGCTTCTTTCAAGGATGTGTGATGACTTGTTATTCTTAGAAAATTATTTTGAATATTTACCACTTGGTTTCTTTATCCAAATATTAACACTGAATAATAACAAGTTATTCCTAATAATATTTTGGATATTCATCCCTTTGGGATTTCTTTATCCAAACATTAACGGTGAATAATAACAAGTTATTCCCAATAATATTTTGGATATTCATCCCTTTGGGATTTCTTTATCCAAACATTAACGGTGAATAATAGATGAATTCCCCTAAAATAAGATTTTTATATTTTTTGGAATATTGACCAATACCCTTTGAAGTTTCACAAACATGTTGTAAAATCCAGAAATGCAAGAAAATAAATTTTTTATTGTGTTTAAGAAATCTATGCGAAAACACAATTTCGAAACTTCAAATATTTTTTTTTTTAAGAGGAAATTCAAAATATGTTAGGGTATTGGCCGTATGCAACATACAAAAACATTTTTATATTTTTTTGTAAAAAAAAACACAAACATCACAGTTAATCGCGATTAAAGACAACAAATCATGCGTATATATTCTCAAAATTTGCAATAAAGCTAAACAATCCAAAAAAATCAAGGATGGCCCCTCAAAGCCAGACGTAAACTTTTTTATCCTTTTTTAAAACTGAATCTAGCCCAGCCATATGGGCTGGACTTTATTTCCAGGCTCAACCCGGTTACTGGCTCAAACCAGTAACCAGTTCTGCCAGCAAGAGAGCCGATAGTTACTAGTGAATTAAAATTAATTCATGCTTGCATAGGGACGAGAAGAGCTTACCTGGTGCAGGGACGAAGCTGGTGCTCGGGGATTTATTTCCAAACTCAACCCGGTTGTTGGCTCAAACTAGTAACCGATTCTAGTGCAGGGACGAAGCTGGTGCTCGGGGATGAAGCTGGTGGGTGGCGTCGACGGGGATGAAACTGGTCTCATTGCTGGGCTGCTGCTTCGGCTAATACCTGCTCCTATGGAAGAAAAACAAAAGTTGCACCGCTTGAGGAGAAGAAACTGGAGACGGAACGAAGGGACACAGGCGATGGCGAAGGCGCGCTGGTTGGTCTCTCTGTGTTTTCGTCTATTTATCTTCTTTCCTTCTGCTTGTCCTTCCTCTCATGCACGTCCGTCTTGTCTCAACTGAGAAGAAATGGTTGTTGCTACTGTGGGACTCGGTGGAGGCCGGTCTGGGGCTACGTTGACAGAGAGGGCTACTTCGGGTGCAGGGGAAGAAATGGCTGGGGGGCTGTGGTTGGCCAGGAGAGGAAAGATGAGGGGAAGACGGCAGCAGCTGAGTCTGTTGAGAGAGATGATGGAAGAGACGGGATGGCTGGTGGGAGAGACTGAGAGTTTGTGTTGATGGCCGGCTATGGGACCAGAAACTGGAAATGGCCGATTTTAGGTTTGTTTTGGGGCTGAGGGGAAAGGAAAGCTTTGGCTAGCGAGAGGGGAAAATGAAAACAAAGGGAAAAAGGCTGGAATCGGGGAGAAGGGAGTGTTGGTGCTGTGGTCGGGTGTCTGTGGGGGTAAGTGGCTGAGATGGAGAAATGGAGGGGCTCGCTGGTGGCTGACTTGGGAGAAGAAGATGTTTTTTTTAAAAAAAAAAGGAGGGGCTGCGGCTCTTTGGTCAGTTGAGGGGAAATCTGGTGAGGAAGAAGAAAGGGAGAGTGTCGGCTGGAGGGGGGCCTTGTGTCCGGCGGGTTGGTGTGGCAGAGGGCTTCCTTGCGCGGCGGCTCTTTTTTTTTTCAAATGAGGGTGTGTAGCCGGCTGGATGGGTTTAGGGTTTTGTGAATGCACTAATTTTTTTTATAATTGTTCTTTTTTTTGTCCATTTTTCTCCCTCCTTTGTGTATATGGCTGGATGTTCATTTATATAGAAAATCTCTACACGTTCTATTTAAAAAAATATTGCAATAATTATTATGGAGATTATCTTCTATAACCAGCACCAACAAATCCTATATATATGGTATTTTTTATTACAGTAATTATTTTCCATAATCAGCACAAATCAAATCATATATTTATGATATTGCAGTAATTATATATGATTCAGTAATTATCTCCTTGACCTATTGTTTCCTTAACCCTAATGCTCTATATTCTTGCCATATGTAAATCTTTATTTTTTTTATTTTTTTTTATTTTTTTGAAAAAAAATTTATCAAAACATGGGTCAAATTTTGGGTAGCAACAATGTACTTCCTGTTCCACAAATAAAGCGCATAAACAACCTTTTGGTTCAACAAGTTTTCAAAGTTACTCTCCACTTGACATTGTATACACTGATGTTTGGGGTCCTGCTCACATTACTGGGGTTTGTGGTGCACGGTATTATCTTCTTTTCGTGGACCATTATACCAAATATATGTGGTTCTATCCAATGTCTGCAAAATCTCAGGTGTCTAGTATCTTTCCCCAATTCAAAATGCTAGTGGAAAAACGATTTCAGTCCACCATCAAAGCTTTGTACTCTGATAATGGTGACAAATTTCTAAAGTTAAAACCTTACTTGTCCAATCATGGTATAAGTCATTACACTACTGCTCCCCACACTCCCCAACAAAATGGTGTTATTGAAAGACGTCATCGCCATTTTGTTGAAACAAGTCTCACCTTCCTTCATGATGCCTCCTTACCTCTCTCTTATTGGCCTCATGCTTTTCAAACTGCTGCTTATCTCATAAATCGTCAACCCACTCCTCTCCTTCAAAATAAATCCCCATTTGAAGTTCTTTTTAACAACCAAATTATCTCAATTTAAGGAAATTTGGATGTTTATGCTATCCTCTCACCAAGCCATATAACACCCGTAAGTTACAACCTAAGTCCACTCCTTATGTTTTTATAGGATACTCACCAACCCAAAATGCTTACAAATACATTGATCTCTTAACTGCTCGACTTTATGTGTCCAAACACGTACTATTCGATGAAACTCAACATCTAGTCTCAAAAATCCACCCACCTGGACATTTATCATCCACCCACTTGCCCAACCATAACCACCAGTTTCTCAAACCAATTACATGCCCTGTAATCAACTCTCCTGCTCCTCTCATTCCTGTGATATCTTCGCCGATCTCCACTCCACCATTGGAATCATCAACGAGTTTGGACGCTGTTACTGCCTCCTCCGCGTCATCTCCAGGTATTTCCCCATCTCACTCACCTTCTATATCTGAGTCAATTGATAATCTGCATCATGAGCATCTCACCTCTAATTCACATGTTTCCCCTGCATCTACTGTCCCCTTGCCATGTTCAGCATCAATTGACAGTATTCCAACCCGTAATCACTCCATGACCACTCGATCGATGAACAATATTTTCAAACCTAAACAATTGAACACTGTGTCCAAGCATTCCCTTCCGCCTTCCCTGGAACTAACTTGTGTGAGCCAAGCCGTATCTCATCCTGAATGGCGTGCAGCCATGTCTAGTGAGTTAACAGCCCTAATGAGTCATGGTACATGGGATTTAATTCCTCCTCCCAAAGACTATAAGCCCGTAGGTTGTAAGTGGATTTTTCGAATCAAACGCAAGGCAGATGGCTCGGTTGAAAAATTCAAAGCCCGGCTTGTTGCAAAGGGTTATAATCAGGGTCCTGGAGTTGATTATAAAGAAACCTTTAGCCCGGTTGTTAAACCAGCAACCATTAGAACTGTGTTGAACATTGCTGTTATGAATGGGTGGTGCTTGAGACAAATGGATGTCAATAATGCTTTCTTACATGGCATGTTGTCTGAAACTGTTTATATGTTGCAGCCTCCGGGTTTCAAAGATCTGTCCAAACCTGATTATGTATGCAGATTAAAGAAAGTCATCTATGGTCTCAAACAGGCTCTTAGGGCGTGGTATTCAGCTTTGCGATCTTCACTTTTGCAACTTGGTTTTTAGAATTCTACAGCTGATTCCTCACTGTTTATCTATCGTCATAACTCAGTTATTTGTTATGTGCTTGTTTATGTTGATGATTTGGTGATTACAGGCAGCGATACTCAGTTCGTAGGACATGTTGTTAATGCTCTTGGTAGTCGGTTTTCCTTGAAGGATATGGGCTTACTTCACTACTTCTTGGGAGTTGAAGTCATTCCTACACATGCAGGTTTATTTCTCTCCCAGCACCAGTACATCAAGGACATCTTGGAGACTCAAAACATGGTTGGTGCCAAGGACATTTCCACCCCTTTGTCCACTACTCAATCTCTTCATCTCCTAGATGGAACAACATTAGTGGATAGCACCGAGTATAGGCGTATTATTGGCAGCCTGCAATACCTCTCGTTAACTCGTCCGGACATTTGTTTTGCAGTCAATAAACTGTCTCAATTTATGCACAAGCCCACGGTCACTCATTGGGCTGCCACCAAGAGGCTTCTTCGTTATCTCAAGCGAACAATTTTTCATGGTGTTCATATCCGAAAAGCTGCTACACCGTGTTTAACAACTTATAGTGATGCTGACTGGGCTGGTAACATTGATGATCGCACGTCTACATCGGCTTACATTACGTTTCTTGGCTGCAATCCTATCTCCTGGAGTTTGAAAAAACATAGGGTTGTTGCTCGATCCTCTACAGAAGCTGAATATTGCGCACTTGCTAACGGCGCTTCAGAAACACTATGGCTTCTTGCACTTTTTCATGAACTTGGATTTCCATTGACAGTGCCACCTTCTCTATTGTGTGATAATCTTGGTGCAACTCACCTTAGTTTCAATCCAGTTCAGCACTCAAGAATGAAGCATATCCAAATTGATCTTCATTTTATGCGTGATCATGTTCAGAAGGGTATTCTTCATGTGTGCCACGTCCACACTCAAGGCCAACTTGCAGATCTATTAACCAAGCCACTGTCTCGGACACGAACTGAATTATTACGAGCCAAAATTGGCCTTGCTGATGGAAGTTCAATTTTGCGAGGGCATATTAAGGAAGCTGCTAGGAAATCTGCGGGTGCATGAAATCTGCAAGTGATTGCAGCATCACTGTGAAGGAAATCTGCTACTGATTTACAGCACCAAGTCCACAATCATGCTTGTGAATTAATACAAATATTCTGTCCATAAATAGTTTTTGATTGCTGTAATCTTTCCTTAATAGAATATGTAATCGTTGTAATCGTCAGTATATAATTATAAGCTGAGCATCAATAATGTTATGTTGAAAATTACATTGTAAACTTCTAAGTATTCTAATACTCTTTATTGTACTCCTCTAGTACCATCATACTTCATGGTAGTTAATTCTTCTATAAAAGGGCTTGTTAGTGACTTGTCAACCGATCCTTCACTGAATTCATAAATTCCTTAGCATTTTTCATCTATAATTGAGATGTTTTGATGTTGTTCGCCGGAATGATCCTCATTAACGTCAAACTAAGCATGTTTGACCTCTTTCCGGCTTTCATTTCAAAGAATTGTTCATCAGTGTTGTCATCGGTAATAGCTTGGGTTTTATTCTTCAAAAGTGAAAAGTCCAAATCCAAAGTGTTAAGCAGACTTGCCCATACCATTAAGAGAATTTTGTCCCGCTGAGAACCAAAACACTTGGAGTATATGATTGCAACACAATGGGGATTAAGACTAAAACTTTAAAAAACATTCTGACAATGAATATAGAATTTTATATAGCGCATGCATGCATTGTCCACTCCATAGATGCAAAAATATTAATCACCTTACCGTTGGATATAATTTTTAATTACTACTTAAAAATATTAATCACTATCCAATTCATAACTAGTTAAAATGACTCTTTTTTAGGCTAGCCCCATTCTCCTAATTGTTGTCTTTAAGATCATAATTTATGACTAATCTTTTATTTGATTTAATTATATCTATAAGGTTTGGTAATCTAGGTCACTTTGGCGACAATTACACTAATAAATCTCACAGTGCAGGATTAATCACCAATATTATCTAACTCTTTTATTAAGTAAACTTTAATGTTATCATAAAAAAAAAAAAAAAAACCTTAGAATATTATGGCTACTCGTAATAGACTTCACAATTCACCCTTCTCGACTACCCATATTTTTCTATGTTCTTAATATATATATATATATATAGCAAGAACCATGCTCCGCTTCCAATTGAAAGAATAATTTATGTCATGAATAATAATGACTAGAACAATGAAATGAATTCAATCGGGCTTTTTTATACCAATTGAAAGA